>Ga0272440_1000263_pt1 | contig 44441 bp, 29 predicted proteins | sample SSMMMBAug17_FD_192440 | JGI IMG/M metagenome (GOLD analysis project Ga0272440, IMG submission 192440) | Marine sediment archaeal communities from Little Sippewissett salt marsh, Falmouth, MA, United States - SSM-MMB-Aug17 | ecosystem: Environmental > Aquatic > Marine > Wetlands > Sediment ...
GTTTTACCTCAATAATTGCCACGCTATTTTTGTTAAAGAGAAACAAGTCAATCTGAACTTTTTCATTATCTTTTTTCCGGACAAGATCAAAATCAACGTCATCAAAATGAATATTATCCAGTTGAGGGTTACGATTTAAAGCTACAAAAAAGTCAAGTTCAGCCTCATCACCCAAATGACTGCTGACGCCTCCATACATCTCAGACAGATCACGAACTGTCTTGCTGAGCTTGTTAATCCTGGCATCAGTTTTAGCAAGTTGAGCATCAGTTTGTAATTGTGCTTTTCTCAATTCTTTCATACCTTTCGCATTTTCAGATATTAATTGCCTAAGTTCTTCATCTGTCATGAGTTTATAACCTCCTTTGTATGAATAATATTTTTTATACCAGTAGAGAGCATTTATTATTATGTATAATAACGATTATCGCTCAAAGCGAACATACTGTTCGACAAATATCGAAAAATCAACACAAAGTGAATCATTATTGCCCAACAACACCCATTGCATAGACAATCTCAACCAGATCAATTTGCCCATCACCATTTAAGTCGGCCTGTATCAGTGGAATATTGCTATCCACAACAATACCACTCATGACTTGCAAGCCAATAATAATATCATCAAGCCCCAAATGCATATCAAAATTCAAGTCACCTTCATGTTTCAGTACCCGCATAAATGGTGACATGGCAATTGACATCTTATTTACTGGAATGCCAATGCCATTATCTGACACTTTCAGGTATAATCGAACGTAAGTGCCAATATCCGCCATTTGAACCAGATAGCTTTTTTGTGTGGCATTGGGAATATTCTCTATTTGATCATTTTTTTGCCGCTGCCATTGATACATAAAACTTAAATCTGAAATATTGTTGTCACGCGCATCATTCCATGTATCAGTTACTGCGGTAACGAGATTGCCTGGACGAAAATCTCCCTGAATGATTTGAGTTGCAGACGAATTTTCTGGTGGATCATTCATGGGTAATATCGAAATGGTAAATCGTTGGGTTTCACTGGTATCCAGTCCATCGTTGTTATGCCCGCCATTGTCTTTGATATAGACATCAATCAAACTATCGCCATAGGCATCTGGATTTGGGGTATAGTATAGTTTGCCCGATGAATCAATCAGTGGTTGCTCAAAAAATAATTCGTTATTTCTGGCGATTACATAAAATTCACATTTCTGAGTGGATTCGTTTTCCGGTCCTGATGATATCTGCGTGGCCCAATTAATAATGCGTTGCGGGCCGCTGTCTTCATCGATGGTTTGATCAGGGCCTTTGATAAATGCTGGTGCATCATTGACTGGTAAAATATTGATGGTAAATGTTTTGGTCAGGCTGGTATCATGGCCGCCATTATCTGTGCCGCCATCGTCCTTTGCATAGACTTCGACAGTGGAAGTGCCGAATTCATCATCAGATGGTGTAAATGCCAATTTGCCATCAAAGGATATGGTAGGGCCTTCTTTGAACAAGGCTGTATTGCTCCATGTCAGATAAAATTGAAGGCTCTGATCTGACAAAACCCCTGGCTCAGGCATAATATTATAAGCCCAGTTGGGAAAACTCTGAATGCCCAAATCTTCATATATGATAATATCTGGTCCCAGCATAAATTCAGGGGCATTATTGATATCACTAACAATGATTCTTAAGGCATGTTCATCGCTCAAATCCAGACCATTGCTATCTGTGCCGCCAGAGTCTTTCAATCGAATAAGGACTGTTGCAGAACCCGATTGATTGGGCTTTGGCATAAAGCCTAATGTTCCAGTCGGTGAAAGATATGGCTTCTCAGAAAATAAAGCTTCATTATTGGTTTGAACAATAAATGATAGCGTCTGTTCACCTTCATTAATGGGACCGGCCTTGATATTTGTTGCCCAATTGATTTTGCGGAACAAGCCGCTATCCTGAACAACCTTGATATCACTACCAGGTTGAAAATCGGGCGCGTCATTGACTGGCAACACAGTAATACTAAACATCTGTGGATCACTCAAATTGGACGCCCCATATAAATCAGGGCCATCATCCTGTAATGCAACAGTAATAATTGCTGTGCCAAAGGCGTCAGGTGCAGGGGAGAATGATAAGGTACCTGAGGATGTAATACTGGGGGGCATGGTAAACAATTTGGCATTGGTTGTGTTGATCACAAAGGATACATGCTGATGCCATTCATCTGGCGGGCCTGGCAGAATATTTGTGGCCCAATTGGCGGTGACTGACAATCCGGAATCTTCACGAACGACAATGTTATCACCTTTCTTGAATGTGGGACTATTGTTGTATCCCAAAACTGAAATGGTAAATACGACTGATTCGGATGTATCTTCCCCATCAAAAGCGGTGCCGCCATCGTCTTTCAAATAAACAGTAATTAACGCATTACCATTTTGATCACGTTGTGGGGTAAAGGTCAAACAGCCTGTTTCAGAAATTTTGGGTTGTTCACTGAAAAGACTGCTGTTATTGACTGCCATATGAAAGGTCAAATTTTGTCCAGATTCATCATTTGCGCCGCGAGTAATACCATACACCCAATTTTCAATGACCTTTCTGGCAGAATTTTCAAGGACAACCGGATCATCACTGATCTCAAATCGTGGCGAATCATTGACAGGCAATATTTTAATTTGAAAGGTTTGAATATCGCTGGTGTTATCTCCTCCATGAAGTACGCCGCCATTATCTTCAAGTACAACCTTTGCCAGGGTTATCCCCGAAACATTGGGTTTGGGAGTGTATACCAGAACACCGGTATTTGAAATGGATGGCAAATCTGTGAACAGTTGTGGATTATCTACTGTCACAACAAATCGTAAGGTCTGACCGGCTTCATTTTTCGGGCCTGGAGATATATTACTGGCCCACTTAGTGCTTTGTTTGCCCGCATCTTCCAAAATAACCTGATCTGGGCCTTTGGTAAATGTTGGTGGATGATTTACTGCTGCCACAGAAATAACAAATTTTTTGGTATCGCTTTGATCCTTGCCGCCATTGGTTGTGCCGCCATTGTCGTAGAGGGTGACTGTGACAGTTGATGTGCCTTGAATGTCGGGCGAAGGTGTAAAAGTTAATGTGCCATTTGATGAAATATAGGGCAATTGTTTAAATAATTCCGGATGATTGGTCTGGCACTCAAAATGGAGTGTTTGACCGGCTTCATTGGAATCCCCCGGATGGATATTTTGTGCCCAGTTGAGTTTTGTTTGTGGGCCGGCATTTTCAATGACCGACACCCAGCTATCCATGACAAAATTCGGCTGATCATTTACTGGCAGGATATTAATTTTAAAGGTCTGAACATCAACACTGCTGTCAAGCCCTCCATTCTCTTTACCACCGCTGTCTTGTAAATAGACATTGATTTGTGAAGAACCTGAGGCATCCTTCGCAGGTTTAAAATATAAATGTCCCTGCTCACTGATTGATGGGAGTTCTTCAAACATATATGGTCGGGTAGCAGAAACATGAAACGATAAAAACTGTCCGGATTCATTCGCCGGGCCGGCAGAAATATTTTCTATCCAGTAAAAGACAGACTGGGCATTGGCATCTTCCATCAGATTATATTCAGGCGCGGTCATTGCAAAGGATGGTGGATCATTGACTGATAATACCCGAATGGTCAGGGGATATTGTTCGCTGTGATCCATACCATTGTTAGCAGTACCGCCATTATCTATCAGACTGATATACACTGTCGCCGATCCAAAGGCATTGGCTGCCGGTGTATAAGAAAGGACGCCGGCCAGGGTAAGTTTGGGTAATCCATCAAATAAGGCGGAATTATTTGTGGAGATCTGAAATTCAATTTCTTGAGTACTTTCATTCTCAGCACCGGCATGAATGCCATAAGCCCAATTATTGATTATCTGTGGGCCACAATCTTCAGCAACTTCCTGATGGTTTCCCGGCTTAAAGATTGGCCGATCATTCACCGATTGAATATGAATTGTACAATATTGAGGAACACTCTTGGCAACCGCCGTGCCATCAATGCCACTATCCTGAACCTGAACAGCAATCGGCACAACACCAAAGGCATTGGCTTTGGGAATAAATGTCAATGTGCCATCTGAGGTTAATTCCGGCAATTCTTCAAACAAAATACTTAAATCAACCGGCGGATACACATTGGGGTTTTCAATTGAAATATTACAGGTGACATATTGATCACTTTCATTGGGGCCGGGAGAAATATCCGATGCCCAGCCAAATATGCGTTGCTGACCGGCATCTTCATTCACATAAACATTTTTGGGAATAGAAAATGTGGGGGCATCATTTACTGGAATAATATCAATTCGTCCATATTGTGGAAAACTGACATTATCACCATCTCCATCGTCATGTAAAAGTACTGTGAGGCCACAAGAACCCCATGCATTGGCAGCCGGTGTATAGCATAATGTGCCATCGGATTGTATGATAATCGGTCCCTGAAACAGGCTTTCATTATTGGTTTGCACTGTAAACCATACTTTTTGGTCTGCCTCATTATCCGGCCCGGAACGAATATTGGTGGCCCAGTTGTAAATCACTTGTGGGGGGGAATCTTCTTGAATGCGTTGATTCTCACCAATATTAAAAACAGGGCGATTATTGACCTGGGTAATGGATAAATGAAACTGCTTCACCAGACTGATATCTTCGCCACCATATTCTCTTCCCCCTGAGTCTTTTAATGTTACATTGACAATGCATTCCCCGCTGATATTTTCTTTTGGGGCAAAATTCAATGCGCCATAATTGGAAATAACCGGAATGCTGGCAAATAAGTCATTATTTGACACACTGACCGAAAAATTGATGGTTTGAACATTTTCATTATTGGGCCCGGGCCGAATTTGTGTTGCCCAGTTGATAAAGGTATTGAGGCCAGAATTTTCTGCAACAATCATCTCTGATGGCATTTCAAATGTTGGTCGATCATTGACTGATCTTACAGTAATTTTAAACGTTTGCAGAATTCCCTTATCAGAGCCACCATTAACAGAACCAGCGTTATCTTTGATATATACACTGATGGCAGCATTACCAAATTGATCAACAGCCGGTGTAAAACATAATTCGCCATCGGATGTAATCATTGGCACCTCAGGAAACAAATAGGTATTGCTGGTTGTAAGCTCAAAATGGATATCCTGAATTTCATTGAATGCACCGGTATTAATTTCAGTTGCCCAATTGGGAATACTGATTGGTCCAGGATCTTCATTGACAGTGATATTGCTGCCTGGCACAAATGAGGGGGCATCGTTCACAGGCAAAATACTGATCGTAAATGATTCAAAATTCGAAACATTGGTGCCGCCATTTATTTTTGGGCCATCATCTTCAAGATAAATGGTCACTGATGTATCGCCAAACATGTCTTTTGCCGGCTTAAATGTCAGGCTTCCATTGGATGATACTGATGGCAGGGTTTCAAACAAAGATTCATTTGTTGTAATAACGTGAAATTCAACGTTTTGACTTCTTTCATCTGGCGGGCCGGCAGAAATCAATCCTGCCCATGAAGGAATTACCTGAAAATCCGAATCTTCGAGTACTGAAATTTTATTCCCCAATATAAATGTTGGTGCATCATTAACTGATGTGACAGTAATATTGAAATATTTAACATTACTTGTATTCACTCCATTGTTTTCTGTGCCTCCACTGTCACGCAATCGAATGGTGCATGCCGCGGAACCATTGGCATCGCGATTGAGACGAAACAATAGACTGCCAGCTTCATTTACACGTGGAGATTCCTCAAATAAAGATCTATTATTGGTAAAAACTTCAAAAGACAGCACTTGATCCGATTCATTATTTGGGCCGCGATAAATATTGGTGGCCCAACTGTGAAATGCTTCAATGTCTGTATCTTCAGCAATAAGAATGTCATCCCCTTTGGAAAAGTCAGGTGCATCATTGACAGGTAAAATCGTAATTGTGAATTGTTTGACATCACTGGTGTTGCTGCCGCCATACAGTGTATCCCCATTATCCTGTAAACGCACATCCACATGAGACACACCAAATGCATCAGGCAGGGGTTCATAGGTCAGATTACCCTCAACAGAAAGGGCCGGTTGCGTTGCAAAAATTGATGTATTATCTGCCGATACAAGAAATCTCACTGTCTGATAAGACTCATTTTCCGGGCCGGGTGAAATATCTGTGGCCCAGGAATAAACAGTTTGCATGGATGAATCCTCTGGCGTGAATTGATCCAGACCGGGAGTAAAGGTGGGTGCATTGTTCACAGATCGAATCCAGATGGTAAAAGTCTGAATGTCAGATAAATTATACCCTCCACCATCAGTACCGCCAGAATCCCACAGTTGCACATGAACTTGTGTGGACCCAAATACGCCCTCTTTTACCAGATAGGACAGGGTTCCTTCAGGTGAAACAGTTGGCAATCTTAAAAAGAGATCTGCCTGTTCTGTTGTAACAATAAATTTCAGGTTTTGGTGTGATTCATCAACAGGCCCGGGACGAATATCTGTGGCCCAGAATTGGACATCATCAGTCGGTTTGTCTTCAAACACCACCTGCGTCGGGCCGGCAATAAATCCTGGTGGATCATTAACAGCCACAACTTCAATTTCAAAGTTCTGGGCAATACTGGTATCAACTCCATTGTTTGCTGTCCCGCCATTGTCCTGGACATTGACTTCAATAATGGCTTTGCCATTGCTGTCGGCATAGGCTTCAAAAGTTAGATGGCCATCTGATGAAATCGCCGGGGGGCGCGAAAAAGATAAGTTTTCCTGAGATAATATGCGAAGCTTAAACATAACATTCTGGCTTGATTCACTGGGAGGGCCGGGTAAAATATTTGTTGCCCAGTTTGTGTAGTATTGCAAGCCCGCATCTTCCATAATCGAAATATTCTCTCCTTTCACAAAGCCGGGCGCATCATTTATGGGAATGATGGTCAATTGACGTTGAATGATTTCGCTGGTGTTATTTTTATCTCCACTGTCTCTTAATTGAATATTTAAGGTCACATCTCCTGATGCATTGGGCTCCAGACGAAACGTGAGCGTACCATTGGGTGCAATTGCAGGTGGAATGGTAAACAATTGAGGTGCATTATTGGTGACTAAAAATGTCAGGGTTTGCCCGCCCTCATCATCAGCACCCGGACTGATACCTGTAATCCAGCCTTCAAACACATGTTGTCCGGAGTCTTCAGTCACTTCGATGCTTTCTCCGGCAGTGAAATATGGCGGATCATTGGCATCAGATATCCGAATTGTAAAATTTTGTGAGGCACTTTGATCCACGCCATCATTTTCTCGCCCGCCATTATCTTTGATATACAGCCATGCCAGTACCATACCGCTGATATTGGGTGCGGGTTCAAAATGAAGTGTTCCTGCTGCCGAGACTGTCGGTGTTAGTGCAAATAAATTGGGTTGGTCGCAATCAACCAAAAACTCTATTTGTTGTTGATACTCGTTTGCCGGTCCAGGCTTAATTTCAGTGGCCCATCTGGTAATGATTCGTTCCCCTGAATCTTCTTCAACCTGAACATTATCTCCTTTGATAAACGATGGCGAATCATTGACCGGAACAATTTGAATGGTAAAAACTGCCGGCGTATAGCTGCCATCAATGCCACCAATTTCAGTTCCTCCATTATCCTTCAAAAGAACATTGATATCAACATCACCAAAGGCATTGGGCGCGGGTGTAAAACTGAGATCGCCATTGGCAGAAATTGCTGGACCGGCCTCAAAAAGATTGGGTTGTGAGTGGCTGAGATAAAATTTGCCCTGCTGCAAAATTTCATCTGATGGCCCCATTGTTATGTTTTTTGCCCACGCGCTAATATATGTCAAGCCGGAATCTTCCAGTACAACTTGATCGGGTCCCATAACAAAAGATGGGCGATCATTCACTGATAAAACTTGAATGGTCAATGTATGCGATTTGCTGGTATCTTCACCATTTCGTTCTGTGCCGCCTGTATCTTTCAGGCGCACAATAATTTCCGCCGAACCATTGGCATCCTCAGCCGGTTGAAAGCTCAAATCGCCATCCGCTGTTATTGCAGGGAGTTGATTGAATAATTCCGGATGACTCACAATCAGATGAAAAAAGACATCCTGAGATTCATTGACTGGACCGGATCGGATACTCGTCGCCCACTGTGTTTGATAAAACACACCTGAATCTTCCTTGACATTCAAATTATTGCCCGCAGTAAAAGCAGGTGGATCGTTCACTGGCTGAATTTCGATATTTACAGTTGCTGTTTGAGAATCTAAAAAGCCATCATTGGCTTTGTATGTAAAAGAATCTGTGCCATTATAATCTTTATTTGGTGTATAGATCACATTGGGGAAATTTTCGGATAGCGTACCATGTTCAGGATGCCTGATAATGATAAACTGAAGTTGATCAGCTTCCTCATCAACTGCTTGAAGTAAAATGGTACTCGCCAGATCTTCATCAGTATTGATAATGAGATTATTAACCTGAGGTGCAGCGTTTTGTGCTTCATCTGCCCCAATATCAAAACCATTGCCAATGGGGCGGCTGTCATTGTCTATGTCGATAATTGGTGCCATACGTTTATCCGCTTTGTTTTTGCAGGGAGATGTGACATCCAGATGATAATCTGATCCAGGGGAAACAAATTCTGGATTTTTATTGATATTACTGGTTCCTGGATATATTTCACTGTTTTCCAGTCCGATGTTGGAAAAATTAATGCGAACATCATTGCGATCATCCAGAAATAATTCATCATCTGCATGCCATAAAATGCTACTGTTTATTAATATACCAGAATGCGTTAAATAAAGGCCATCACCTGCCAGACTGGCATCATTATCTGCAATGGTACAAAATGTAATAAATGCGGATGACGCATTTTTAAGATACATGCCACCCCCCATTTGCGCCACATTCCGGGTAATGATCAGGTTGGTCATTTTACCGGGGAAAGCATCAAGAATATATATTCCGCCCCCCCGATAGATGGCTTCATTTTCATAAATTTCTAAAAGATTCATCAGCGGGGATGAAGAATGGATAAATATGGCACCACCACTTTCAGAAGCACTGTTTTTATAAATCTGGAGATTTCTAAGATCCGGTGCAGAAAAAGATGACATACTGATACCTGCGCCCAGCGGGGCATGATTTTCTGTGATGTGACATTCAATGATATAAGGGTCGGAATGATCAATCCCCAGACCACCACCGGAAGCGGTGGCTATATTGTTTGAAATAATACAGTTTTTAATTGTTGGACGGCTGATTGTCCCATCTGATGACGCCCGAATCTGTATTCCTGCACCTGTATCATTGTATCCATTTTGAATCGTAAAACCATCAAGGATACTGTCGGGTTGTTCTCCATTTATCACACGAACAACCGGGCCATTATGATCACCATTAATGATTGTCGATTCAGGATCACCAGATACCGACCGGACTGTCAATGCTTTCCCTTTAAAGTCAATATTTTCGTAATAATGCCCGGGTTCCACAAGAATGAGATCTCCCTTGATCGCGGCATCAATCGCCGATTGAATGGATGTATACGCACAACTGTCGAGGGAACAGACAGTCAATGGTGTTCCGGCAGCCTGCACTTGAATATAGTTTGATATTGTTCGGGTATCTGACTCATTGCCCGAATAGACAGTCAGTGCGACAGTATATGTACCAGGTTCCGCGTATGAATGAACAGGTTGGGCGTCTGTTGTTTCATGGCTGTCACCAAATGACCATAGATGTTGTGAAATATCATCCAGTGCTGTGGATGTATCATAGAACTGGACAGATAGTGGTGCAGTCCCTGTAACCGGGCTGGCCCAAAAATTTGCAAGGGGTTTTCGACTGAGAATGTTAATATACTGATACCGGATGCGGGAATCGTATGTGCCATCACTTTTGATTACTTTCAAAGAAACAGAATATGTGCCGGTAGACGTATAGGTATGTTCTGGCATTTCTGATGTGGAAATGCCGCCATCACCAAAATCCCATTCCCAGTGCGTTATTTCTACATTTTCAGGCACATGTGGGGAAAATTTAATAATCGCTGGATAGTATGCCTCGATTTTATCGGCTGTGAATTCAAAGGCTGTATCTTTCGGCTTTACCAGCATCAGATCCGGGTATGTGCGCGTAGATTCATTGCCATTGATATCAGTCACTGTGAGACGCACAGTATACCTTCCTGGCTCTTGATATCTGTGGAATTGATCTATGCCAGTCATACTTGTTATTTGTGAATTATCACCAAAATCCCAGTCCCATTGCGTAATTGTAAGTGATGATACACTGGCATCCACAAAATTAGCCTGAAAGGGCGGATATCCTTCAAATGCTGTGGGATAAAAATTTGCCATTGGACTTGATGGATAATATTCATCCGCACCCATATCCGGAGTTTTTCGGGGTTGATTGTCAATATCAATGTCTGGTGCATTATTACTTGTTCCCCAGTCAATACAGGGAGATGTTGGGCTTAAATGAAATGCATCGCTGAATACAGGGGAAAGGTTAATATTTCCAATACCTGGAAATTCACCCAGTGTCTGTTGAATATCTGAATATGAAATGTTGACGTGGCTGTTAATGACATGAATGCCATTGGTGTTGATTGACGATTCAGATGTCCAGATAATACTGTTTTGAAGTAATACCCACGCATTTTCTTCAGCAATCAGCGCGCTTTCATCAAGCGGTTGATTGCGATGAAATGTTGTGTTGTAAATTGATGCCGATGCTTCGCGTACATACATGCCGGGTGCGTCACCTGGAGATTGATTATCTGCAACAACAACATTAGTCATTTGTGGCTCAGCGTTGGCATCAACAAGAATGCCGGCACCGAGACCATCACAATAATTTTCAATGATCTTTACATTTTCAAAAACAGGTGCAGCACCATTGGTGACATAAATCCCCCCTCCCTGGAGATAGGCGTGATTGTCACGAACAATGCAATTTTCAATGAGCGGTGATGAACCATCAATGAGAACCCCCCCGCCATTGGATGCACTTCCTTTTTCAATGATGAATCCAGAAATGACTGTTCGGGTCGTCTCATTTTGATTGATCGTGATCGCACTACCTTGCTCCAAAGCATTAATCACCGGCGGCTGTTCACCAGGAAGTGCTCTTATTTGAACGGCTTTACCTTTCAAATCAAGGGGTTCATAATATGTACCCGGATGCACAATAATAATATCACCATCAACACTGCCATCAATGGCATCTTGAATGGATCGGTATAAACACCCCCGCGAACACACATATAATGTACAATAGAACTGTGCTTCAAGATGGTGATTTTCCACCACATCTCGAAAGGTGTAATGCTCTGTTGCACCGATGGATTGACCATCAACCAGAATATCCCCAATATCACAATAATCAGAATAGGTGGCGCGATTGGCTTGAAAAAGGAATGATTGATCTGTATTGATTTCAACCAGAACATTGCCATCAGGGCTTACTTTTCCCCCACGCCCTTCAACCACTTGAATGTTATAATAAATTTTTTCAAATGTAACTGAAATGCTGTGTGGCTCGGATACAAATTCAAACGTAAAATAATGCAGGGGGCCCATGGATTGACCATCAACAATGACATCAGCGACTTGATAGTTGTCCATTAATGGCTCCATCACAAAGGTTTGCTGTTGACCATGATCGACCATCGACTGTTGCGGTATAATTTTTCCATTTTCATCACTATGGCCTTGAATGGCATAGCGATTGATTTCAAATATAACATGAATAGTTTTTGTTTTAGCAATCTTTTCAATGGTATATTCAGTAACAGGCCCAATGGATTGACCATCAATCAGCACATTGCCCACATGATAATTAGCAACAGGCTCAAAACGAAAGACATGGGATGTTTTGGCATTGGCATTAAATACAGTTTCTGAAGGAATACTATTACCATTGTGATATATCGAACCTGTGGATTCTGATGTGACCCGAATTTGATATTGATTAATTGCGAATTCGGCATAGATCGATTGGTCGGTTTGAATATTGTAAAAAGCATATGACGTTTCGGGCAGCTCTTGTAAAGATGTGCCATTGATCAATAAATTTTCCAGATGGTATTCATCGATGGGGTCAAAATAAAAGGTCTGGCTTTGACCATTAACCACCGGTATTTCACCTGATGGCATAATTTTACCGCCATCATTTGACGATGCTGTGATAATGCTTTGTGTTTCGTTATCTACAATGTAGCCAACAGCAGATGAAACAACAAAGCTTGCATTAACTGGATTTTTGAGCATCAACAGAAATGTTTCTGTATTTTCAGACAAGTCATCATCCAGCAATGTCACTTGAATTTCGTTTTGAATCTCTCCCGCTCTAAATAGTATAGTACCGGTGGCAGTCAGATAATCGGCAGTAGCGATGGCTGTCTGGTTCACAGTGGTATAATCCACAAAAACATCCTCATCAATTGCTTCGTAGAGACTGACGACAAATATCATTTTTCCAAAATGCTCTGCAGTGGTTTTGTTTTCAATGCTGAGTCGTGGTGTGGATACGCCATAAGCTTTATCCGCATTGTATAAATGAATATAACCAACATTTTCTCCCCATGCAAAACCTTGAAATGCGCCGGAAACAGGGTCGAATGTTACCTGATGATGTTCTGATGCAACTGAAATCCAGCCGGTGTTTTCGCTCCAGGCAAAGCCTGAAAGTGTATTGTCTGCATTAATATTCACCCCCCAATTGGTGGCATCCGAATTTTCAAAAGGCCCTTTCTCATGGGCTGAGAGTTTGATCCACCCAACATTCTCTGCCCAGACATAACCGGTAAGGAAAGTGTCCTGAAATTGGGCATAGTGGGTTTCAATGGGTGAAAAGTTAATCCATCCGGTTGTTTCAGACCAGGCAAATTTTTCGGTTGGATGAATATTACCGGCATTGGCCAATGACATGTGGCACAGGATCGCCAGAATAATTGCTGTAAATGTTTGTGTTTTCATATTTTTTTCCATGAATTTAAGTGTTTTAAGCATGATTTCGGTTAATCGTTATAACCATCTTTTGCTATCAGGTCAATGAATACAATTTATTCATATTTATATATAAAAAGTTAATGTAATAAATTTCAAATTCAAAATCAAGTTTGTTCATGAGGAATTGATCGATATGACTTTTGAATAGGCTTAAGAATGCTTAAAAAATAATTTCCCCTTTTTAAATATTTTTTAAATAAATTTGGAAAATAAGAGTAGCCCATTACCCTCCATATTGTTCCAAATATAATCCAATAGAACATCGGATGTTTTCATCGAAAGGCATATTCTGTGCCAAAATGTTAAAATTCAAAAATAAAGTTGACATGTTTCATTTTATTCATTATTAATGAAACGTAAAGGGATAACTGTATGTTATTTATTTAAAAAAATTGGGGAAGTTATTTTTTAAGTATTACTAAGGAAAGGTAATTATAATGAAAAAATTGTTATTTTTTTTAATTACGATTTTTATTTCTACCCCAGCGTTTCCTCAAAGTACGCTAAAACTAGTATATTTTGAGAATTATTCTCCATTTTCATGGAAGGAAAATAACCAGATGTATGGTATTCTCATAGATGTCCTGAACGAAGCTTTGCAGACACGTATGGGGATTCCTGTTAAACATGAGGGGTATCCCTGGCAAAGAGCACAAATAATGGTTAAAAGGAATATTGCTGATGCTTTTGCAACAGTTCCGACTCCAGAACGTAAAGAATATACTGTAATCAGTAATGAACCTGTCGTTTTAGCAACATTTACTATGTTTATAAATAAGCAAAGTTCAAAAATTGAGCAATTCAAAAAGATAAAAACAATTGATGACTTGAAGCATTTTGAACTTGGGCAATATATCGGAAGTGGCTGGGCGAAAAAAAAACTTTCAAACATGAAAGTAATGTGGACCACCAAGCTAGATTCTGTTTTAAAAATGTTACTTCACCATCGTTTCGATATCTTTATTGATACTTCCCAAGTTATTCGCTACAATATAAAAAAAATGGGGTATCAAAACCAGATCATTGAAATACCGACTATTCTTGATTCTGCTCCATTCTCATTATGTATTGGAAAAAAGTCGCCTTATGTGAATATTCTTTTGAAGTTTGATAAAACAATAAAAGAAATGAGAGAAGATGGAAAATTACAGGCAATATATAATAAATATGAATAGTATTGCCGGATGTGTTGGCAACCAAAGGGGGTTGCCCATGACTTGAAACAAAATTTTAAATTTTATAAAATACTTTTAACGAAAAGCCAGAGTCGTAAAGAGACAAAACTTACAAGGCGGAAAGGGATTTTGTGGAAATATGCACCAATAAGTTCATCCTTTCAGCTTGCCATACAATATCTTTAGTTCATTTAATGTATTTTGAATTCTTTCAATATCAAATAACTGGACAAATTCTAATAATTGGTTGGCATATTTTTTAAGTATAGCGGCATTATGTTTGTTAGACAATTCAATCAATTCATTTGCAAATTCTTCAATTAAATCAATCTCCACAACATTTTCAAATTGATTTATTTGAACCAATATTTGAGATTCAATTGTATGAATTAATTGTGATCGATTTTTGATGTTTTCTAATTGTGCCAAAAGCGGCGTACTGTCAGATATATCATTTTGATCGGTGTCTGTATTATTGGGTTTTACTTTCAAATAATGAGACAATTCATTAAAGAGATGTCTGATATTAATGGGTTTAAAAAGAACACCATCAAAACTGTATTTACTTTTTGTGTTCTGAGCATTTTCAGAAACAGAGGCAGTTAATGCAATGACAGGAATACCCATTGTTTTGGGGTTTGATTTAATGTTTTTTGTCGCCAGATAGCCATCCATGACAGGCATAACAATATCCATCAAGATAAGATCAGGTACGATTGTTTCAGCTAACTGAAGTGCCTGTTCACCATTTTCAGCCTCCACAATCTCAAGCCCTGCAAGGTTTAACGTTTCCCTTACCCATATTCTGTTTGTTTCTATGTCATCAACAATCAATACCCTTGCATGCTCAAAGCGGACTGTGTTAAAATCAAACGTTTTTTCAGAAGCTTCAGTATGAATATTTTCTTGAGAAACTCGAATATCATTCAATACCACTTCAAACATACTTCCTTTTCCAACTGTGCTTGAAACAGATATATGACCATTCATCATTTCTGTTAAACGCTTTGAAATCGAAAGCCCCAGGCCAGTGCCACCAAACTTTCTGCTGCTCTGGCCATCTTGTTGTCTGAATGATTCAAAAATTATTGTCTGCTGATCTTCAGGAATACCGATCCCAGAGTCTTCTATTGATATTTTCATATCAACCAGATCAGGGGCGTTTTGTTTAAAAAAAGTCTTGACTGCAAAACGAATATAACCGGATTCAGTAAATTTTACTGCATTGCCAACAATATTCAGCAAAACTTGCCTGAGGCGGGTTTCATCTAACACAAGCGATTGTGGAAGCGCGTCATCAATATCAAGTTTAAAATTCAGTTTTTTCTCTGATAGTTTGACATGAAATATCTGTTGCATTTCATAAAAAATCGTATAAGGATTGGTGGGTTCAAATTTTACAACAAGTTTGCCGGCTTCGATTTTTGAAAGATCCAGTATATCATTGATCAAATTCAACAGTGTTCGTCCGGCAATGCGAATGGACTCAAGATAGCTTTTCTGTTTTGAATCTGTAATCATTCCAGATAGTAAATCGCTAAAACCAATCACAGCATTCATGGGGGTTCTAATCTCATGACTCATATTTGCTAAAAATTCGCTCTTCGCTTGCATTGCAGTTTCAGCATCTTCTTTGGCCTGAAATAACTCCTTTTCTGTCTGCTTTTGCTGTGTAATATCTCGAGTCACTCCTTCAATGACGTTTTTACCATCAAGTATAAACGAATTAAATACAACATCAGCTATAAATTCTGTTCCATTGGATCGTTTGTGCATCCATTCAAAACGTTTACTACCTTTTATAAAAGACTCGTTCATATTTTCAATTAATGCAGAATACGATTGTTTTCCATCTAATTGATGTGTTGGAGATATTTCATACAAGTGTAATGATGTAAACGATTCTATCGATTGATAGCCAAACATTTTTAAGGTAGAAGGATTACAGTCAATAAATCTTTCACGATTTAAAATCATAATGGCATCATCTGAAGTTTCATAAAGCGTTCGAAATTTAATCTCGCTTTCCAAAACAGCTTTTTCTGCACGTAATCGCATGATACCAAGCCCTATGGTTTTTGAAATTGCACCGATTGTATCCAAAATGCTCTGATTCAAATGGTGATGTGAAAAAATTGCGACAACGCCCTCAATACGATCGCTAACCATTAAAGGATAGCCAGCAAAAGACACAATATTTTCACGTTTTGCCCAGTCTTTGTCAATAATCAAGGGATCTGCTTGAACATTGTTCGTATAAATTGGTCTTTTTTCTTTGGCAATGTATCCAATTTTATCATTGCCAACAGGTATACGACTGCGTTTACCTTCAATACTGGTATAAAGTCCAGCACTGGCTTTTAGCAGCAACATCTGGCCGGTGTTATCGAGTGTCCAGATTCTTGCAAAAGCAGCATCGAAATATTCAACCATTTTTATGGCGATCTCTTGAAGTGTTTTTGAGAAAGATGTCTGTTGGGTTAAAGCAAGACCGCTTTCAGCCATTAATTCGGTATGCTGTTGACGTTCTTTTAACGCTTTCTCAGCATTAACGCGGTCTGTAACATCAATACAAATACTTTCATAATGACTGCAATTTCCGTCCTGATCTCTTCGGAAAAAAATTCGATCCTCTATCCAGATCGTTTGTCCATCTTTTTTTATAACGCGATAAGGTTTGTGTACAAAATCATTCTTGCCAGAATCTTTCTCAGCTATTGAAATCTCATTAATCACATTGTCGTGGTCATCATGATGAATGATCCGGGTGAAACTTACCGCATCAGAAGAAAAATCAGTGACAGTATATCCTGTCAGGGTATGAACATTTTCAGAGACAAATTCAACAGGCCATCCTGTTTCATTTTTAAAAAGAAATACCACTGCAGGGCTTCTGTTGATAATATCATTGGCTTCACGCAGTGCGATTTCTGCCATCTTGATATTTGAAATATCCTGAATCGTACCCATTGATTTCAGGGGCTTGCCTTCATTATTATAAATCGTTTCACATCGTTCATTGACATACTTGACCCTGCCATCATCCATTAACAATCGATGATCAATACTGTAAGTCGCCCTGCTTTGTAAAGAGTTGGTATAGGCATTGTTCACCAAATCTCGGTCGTCAGGATGGATACCATTAATAAAGGCTTCGTATGATGCGCCAAAAGATTTCGGATCAATTTCAAAAATACGAAAAACTTCAGCAGACCATCGCAGTTCGTTTTTTTCAAGATCAAGTTCCCAACTTCCCACTTGTGCCAATTGTTGAGCTTTGGCCAGATTTGCCTCACTTCTTTTAAGTTCCAATGATCTTTTTTCAATACTTTCGGCCATCAGATTAAATGCGCTGGCCAGTGATCCTATTTCATCTTTCGTGCAATTATCGACCCGATGCGCGTAATTCATTTTTTTTATCGCCAGAATATCAGTTTCAAGTATGGTTAAGGGTGAAATAATACGTTTTTTTAACAAATAAAAGGCAAATATTGAAAATCCAATGGTCAACCCAATCAAAATAATTATTCCAAGAATGATCGTCTGATTACGATGACGCAATTGAGTCTCTTCCTTTTTAATTCTTTCTTGAATCATGAAAAAAAACTGATCAATGGGTTTCATAATTCTACATTTGGCGTTATAATATGCCTTTCCATACATGATATTATTTGCCAGAACCAAATTGGGGGATCCTTTTATGGTAAAATGTCCCTTCTCATCTTTAAAAATTCCAATCGCAGCATTCATGGCCATTTTTTCCAGTTTGCACAGGGTATCAGATTCTTTTTTTGCCACTATAAAAATGTTTTTTTCTTCATCTGAAAAACGAAGCTCAATCATGCGTTGTTTAATACTATACATTTTTCCATCTGGATTCAGTTCCAGATTATGTGCTGCAACATGATCCCAGTAAGAGGGTGAAAACTCTTTTGGATGTGCCTGCTTTCCATCACGAATTGAAATGATTGCCTCATAATACATTTTAAAACGTTGTTCACCAGTGATGATAAATGCTCTTGCAAATCGTGTGAGATCATCCGAAGATTGTTTCAGTTCATGAGCCAGATTAATTGAATCAACAACACGCTCATCAATTTCACGATGTTGTCGATCTATTTCCATTAACATGAATATAAAAAAGGCACTGGATATCATCAGGGTTGAAAATATAAAAACAATAAACAATAGAATATCTTTAATCAAAAGCTGTTGTGGACGACCTTTAAACAACCAGACGATAATGATAAATATTAATATAGTGACAAAGATGCTGCCCAAAGTCTGTAACAAATATATCAATTGATTAAACGTGTCTGCTTTAATCGTATCCGCAAAGATTTTTGTTATGAATATTGTGCTGACAAAAAATATGATTAATAATTGAATAATCATGTCAATGATATGATGACGCTTTTTTAAATATAAATTTTTTAAATTTCTTTTCATATGTTATTCTCCAGATATTGTTTCATGCCAAATTCATACCATTTGTGCAGTGAGATCGTGTATAACCAAAATGAGGTTCAGGTCAATTATCATTTTCTGAAAAGAAAAATGCCCCCTTTTTTAGAATGAGTCCGATCCTTATTCATCGCTTTAAATTGCCAATTTTAATCGATAAATAAGGTCATGTTCCCGCAATTCAGTCTGTTTTGGTTACACTCAAATCTTTTTCTTGAAATCTATAACAATCCCCTGCCATATACAAAGGATAATGTCTGATGACTGAATGATTGTTAATTTTTAATTTTTAAATGATTGCCAGATATTTTAATGGCGATTTCCGGTGAATAACGCATGATATATTGCTGCAAACTTTTAGCCTGCGTTCTTTTACCAGATTTGACTTCAACCGGGAGAATGTGATCGTTCATTTGTAATATAAATTCGATTTCTGAATTTCGGGATTGCCATGCATGAAGTTTTGTTCGTCCACTGGCCCATAATTCCTGTGCCACGATATTTTCAGCAAAATAGCCTCGGGCAATGCCATAATCCAGAAGAAGCAAACGATTTTCCGGCAGGTCTAACATTGAACGCAATAAACCAATATCAAACACAAATAATTTAAATATGTTGTTTTGACAGAAAGATTCAAGGGGGGGGCAGCCATAATATATTCAATCGTTTTTATCGTGTGGATGGGTCCCATAGCAAAAGAATTCATGGGGTGGGACTGGGCTTGAGTTTGGCAAGAGAAATTGTTGTTGCACATCGTGGAGCTTTAATTAACGCTTTCCCGGTCATCTGAAAAACTTACAATTATTTTTCTGAAACTGCCACGCATTATATCTGATTGCTGAAAATCAAAAAATGGATTTTTTTTTCATTATTTTTTCGCTTATTTTGTCATTTTGTGCTTATATGGTCTGGACTGACAAAAAAGGTGTCCCACATTTCGAACAACTGAAATTTGAAATTTTAAAGGAAATAATGGAAATAAAGGGCTCGCGAAATTCTCATAAAAATAGTCAACAAAATGCAGGGAAGCCGGGTAGAATCCTAATGGGGCGCATTCTCAAAAAGTCGGACTTATTATAAGATTCTATCAATAGTAACGATAATTTGTAGAGACGCACGGCTGTGCGTCTCCGAGCGAAGACTGGTTTATCAATTCTTATTACTTCAGCGGCAAGAAATGTTTGTCTTTTTTTCATTCGGAGACGCACAGTCGTGTGTCTCTACAAATTAATTATTATATTTGCAGTTCGAGAAGTGATTTCAACCATTGAAAAAATTATGACGGTTCAGCTAAAATACTATTGATTGTCTTTCGTTATGTACCATTTTTTTTATAATATGATCATTCAATTTTTTTTCATTCACACCACTATTTTCGACTGTATCAGTCTGAAAAATCAAAGTCGGATGATCATCCTAAAAGGAGTTTTTTTATGAAACGCTTTCGCTTAATTGCTTTTATATTTTGCTTATTGTTTATTGTATCTTGTTCCAAAGCTTTTGTCGCAAAGCCTGTTCGATTTAAAATGCCATCCGTTTATGGTAATGCTGTAAGAATGGATAAAACCATTGCAGCAGCAGAAGTGTTTAACAATTCTAAAATTGACAAAAAAATATTTGGATTTGATATTCATGGTGCAGGAATGCTACCTGTTCAGGTTGTTTTTGAAAACAATGGATATGTCGACTATACAGTTGTCGTTGATCAGACTTTTCTTGAAGAAACCAACGGTAATATGTGGGAAGTTTTATCAGGTGACATTGCAAAAGCACGTGCTACACATAATGCGCAAGATAGAAAAGCAATAAAAGAAGCCGGAAAAAAAGGTATGATTGCAGCAGCGATAGGAGCTGTTACCGGTGCAATTATTGGCACCTTAACCAAGGATAACATTGGCAAGACTGCTGCCACTGGCGCAGCAGTGGGGGCAGGTACAGGGGCTATTTATGGTGCTGTTAAAGCTTTGGAAAAAGATGATGAAGAAAAAAAATCTTTAAAACATTTTAAAGAGACATTGATTGAACATAAACGCGTTCGTTCGGGATGTATTACCAGGGGCTTTTTGTTTTTTCCTGGGGAAGCGAAAAAACCGAAATACCTGTGGTTGACAATAAGAGATGCCTATGGTGACAAAAAATACAATCAAAAAATTCTTTTCAAATAAATGTTGTTGCGTTGAATATTATTCAGTCGCTTTTTGATCAATCGCATTTCTAAACTGTTGTTCCAAAACAGAAAGCAGATTCGGCGTGAATGGAACCATCATTGTATTGGATTGTTTACCAATTTCTTTTAACGTTTCGATATATTGTGACATCAGTAGAACATTAATCACTTCATTGGAAGAAATATCAGGTATTGCAAGCTTAATTGATTCGGCAGCGTCTTTAATTCCGCGTGCCATTGCTTTTCTTTTTTCTGCAAGCCCCTGTCCCAGTAATTCCTTGCTCTTTGCTTCAGCTTCTGCATTTTTTACAATGATGATTCGTTCTGCCTCAGCTTTTTGTTCAGATGCCATTCTAAATCGTTTGGCAGCATTGATCTCATTCATTGAATCTTTTACTTTTTTATCAGGTTCTATGTCGGTAACCAGTGTTTTGACAATCAGGTATCCAAACTCTCTCATGGTATCAGTCAATTCTGTTTTTACTGCAATGGCGATATCGTCCTTATTTTGGAAGACTTCGTCAACATCCAACTTTGGAACTTCTGCCCGGACAACATCAAATACATAAGATCTGATCTGGTCTTTTGGATTATCCAGTTTGTAATATGCATCATTCGCATTCTTTGCAAGTACTCTATATTGTACAGAAATCGTCAATGTCATAAAAACATTGTCACTTGTTTTGGTTTCAATCTTGACATCTAATTGCTGTATCTTTAAATTGACAAAATCAACAATACTTTCAATAACAGGTATCTTGATACAAAGTCCAGCACGTGCAATACGTGAATATTTGCCAAATCGTTCAATGATGGCAACACGTTGTTGTTTTACGGTAAAAAATGATGCCGGAATTATGAAAACCAGCATCAATATTAATGCAATAACCGATAATGATACAATAATGGCATAGGTGACAACCATTAATCCCTCCTAGTGTTTAATATTTATATTCTCAATTACACGAAATATAGATAAAAGGAAATATATTTTTGTTTTTGAGCATAGATTTAGACAGGAAACAAAATTATGGCGAAATATGTTATCCATTCAAAAAACGATGTTCAGTATGTTGAGATTGTTTTGTCAGACGAAACTGTCATTGTTGAAGCCGGACTGATGCATTACTATCAGGGACAAATTACAATGGACAATCCCATGCCCAATGCAAAAAAAATGCTAAAGGCAAAGATGAGTGGGGAAAAGGTTTTTAAGCCAATGTATAAGGGAACAGGAAAACTTTTTCTTGAACCTTCTTTTAAGGATTATTATGCACTTCAATTGGATAATGAAGCTTTTATTATTGATAAAGGTGCATTCTGCGCATCAGATTCAGGCATTTCTATTGATATTTCAGTGAATAAAGCACTAACAGGTTTGATGTCCGAAGAGGGCTTACTTCAAACACTTGTGAAAGGGACAGGGACAGTCATTATGTCTGTGTCTGGACCCGTAGAAACAATTCAATTGAGCAATGATACGCTAGTTGTTGATGGCCCATTTATTGTGGCCAGAAGTGAAACTTTGGATTTTGAAGCCAAACAGATTTCACGTTCAATAATTAAATCAATAACTTCTGGAGAGGGATGGATTAATTCTGTCAGTGGCACAGGTAACGTTTTCCTTGCGCCTGTACCCAATAAAAACATTCTGTTTCAAGAACATATTGAGCAACTGTTTTCCAGGTTTATGAAAAAATCAGAAGGGAAGACAAAATTTCAATTACCAGGATGTCTTGTCAATTTGTTGACACTGGCGGCGATTTCATTTGTCGTATATTTTATTTTCATTTATTATTTTAGCCAATTGTACCAATAAGATGTGCCAACGATATTTTTTTTGACAATGCAGAAACTGTGTACTCAGGGTTCATACAATATGTATCCATTTTTTCTTAATGATTCATATGTATGTAGATACAATAATGAACTATGAATGATTCAATTGCTTTTTCATGAAATATTGATCAATCCAGTAATATATATGATTCTGTTGTTATGTAGGTTTTATTGTAACCTTCAATCTGAATCACTTCTTTCACATTTCGTTTAACCCCATCCCGCTGAATATAAATTATCATATGAATTGCATCAGCAATTAATTGGCGGGGCACCCCAATAATAACTTCTTGAATGAGCTGTTCGAGACGTGTTAATCCTTGAATTGCGCTATTGGCATGCACAGTTGCAAGTCCACCAGGATGGCCAGTATTCCAGGCTTTCAAAAGAGTTAATGCTTCACCGCCACGAACTTCTCCAACGATAATTCTATCCGGTCGAAGTCGCATGGTTGCTTTCAATAGCTGTTCCATTGAGATCAAATCTGTTGTACGAAGAGAAACATAATCCTTTGCTGAACACTGTAGTTCAATCGTGTCTTCAATAATCACAATGCGATGGTCATATCTTGCCATTTCGGATAGTATGGCATTGGCAAGCGTTGTTTTTCCTGATCCTGTTCCGCCAACGATAAGAATATTTTTTCGCTTAGCAACGGCATTGCGTATCAGATGAAATACGTGTTCTGGCATGATATTTTGATTTACATAATCAGATAGGGAAAAAATACGTATCGCTTTCTTGCGAATTGTGAATGCTGGATTTTCAACAATGGGTGGAAGAATCCCTTGAAAACGTGCGCCTGAGTTAGGTAATTCAGCTGAAATAAGCGGATGAGATGCATTACAGACAGAATCAGCATAAGATGCGACAATTCGGATAATTCGTTCGGCATCTTCTTTTACAATTGTTTTTCCTGTAAATTGTTTTGCCTGACTTAAGTGATCAACCCATAATTTACCATCTGGATTTAACATAATTTCAATGATACCATCATCGTTTAAATATGATCTAATATTGTCACCAAGCGCACTTAACAGCATATCATAAATGCGCGTATTTTTTTCCTTTTCTCTCGTTTGAGTTGTTGAAGAAAACATCGTTACACATTTTTCCTGATCAGATCAGGTATCCTCGCAGAATATTTTGTTTTTGTGTTTTGAAAAAACGTCTTGAGCGGGTCGTAGCCTGAAAAGCGGACGATTGCCTGGCGTGAATGCATATTCATGATATCTGTTGGAAAGATTAAAGGTTCTCGCTTTTTTTGCAGCTGTTGACTCGCGCCTGTTAACGTTCTTCCGGTCTCAACAAATTCTGTTTCTCCGATGATATCCGAACAGGTTTTTGCTGACGCTGGATTTGTTATTCTAAAAAAAACATAATTTCCACAATTATTTACAATGAGTTGTCGATTATCACGATGATAAACATTATCAATTTGATCAAAGTCCTGACACCCCAAAAAGACTCTTCCACCTTTTGAACCTGAGGCCAATAGCATACGTTGAAGATAATTTGTTCTTTTTAGAGAAATAAAATTGTCCAACAGATAATAAACCGGATATGTTAATCCTTCTGATGATAGTAAGCGTTGAAATAGTAAGTCCAGAAACAGGCTCAAAACTGGCACCAATTTGTCGTGAGAATTTAAATCCGAACTGATAAAGATTGTGCCGCCTTGATTCATAAACCATTGTTTCATCCGAAAAGGGCCATCATTTAAGGTCATATACTCAAAACATTTGCTATATTGTGATACAACCGATAATATGCTTGTTGCATGTCGCGTGTTCGGATCTGATATGTGTCGATACCCTTTTTGGGCTTTCTCAACATTTTGTAATGCATTTGAAATTGATGGAAAATCTCCTGATAATAAGTTGTAGATGTCTTTGTTTTTTGTTTTTTTCTTATGCATAGATGCTGCAAATATCCCCGAATAAACGGATTTAACATTGGCTTTCATTTCTGGATTTGAGATATCGGACAACAAACATGAGGTAATCGCATCATAATCAAGGTTTGACTCGATTTCATTGAGTAATGACCAACCAATGGTTCTTGTATCAATTGGGTTAAAAATAATATCGGTCTCTGGATCAAAAAATCGGCTGATATATGTTCCTGAAGGATCGTATACAATGATTTTGTGCTTTTTCTTTTTAAGATATTGAATCAATTGAGAATAAAATGCTTTTCGATCACTGTCATTTATCCCCATCACCAGGCAATGTTTTTCTTCTGAAGAAACTGGTATGTGAATGGTTCCGCAGGGTAAACCCATTTTGTCTTTTTTCTTACGGACGTTTTTTTTTAACTGTTGTGATGATATCAAATTTGTTCCGCTAATATACATTTTGAATAATAATTTTCGCGAACGATTACGTGCCCATATTAAAAATAAAGGATATGATAGATAAATAATTGAACAACATCCAAAAACATTCAGCATTTCTTTTAGATAGTAACGTGCAAAAGAGGATAGTTCTGGATCCAAAAAAATTTTTTGGGCAGATATAATTATTTTTGTTCCATCGGGCTGTATAAAATACATGGGCGTATATGGAAAAAAAATAGATACACCTTTACAGAGCAACCACATAAAAGCGGCTCTTGTCGTATAGTCATCATACATATACCAGATCGCAATACAAAAAAATATGATTTGTAAAATAACTAGTGCAATAAAAATTCGAACTTGCAATCGAAATGATTTTTTTACAGGCGTTACAAGCGTTTCAAATCCTTCGTATGATTTTCCATGAAATTGATATTTATTCATGATTTTCTTTATTGAATGTCATAAATGGTTCGACAATATTAATAATCGATTCCTGTTGAACAGGACCAAAATACCTGCTGTCAAAAGAGTTCATTTCTGGCGACAGCACAAAATATGTGTTTTTTTCTAGCAGGCCATTATAATGATATTTTGGAAGTTCGCGTCCTTGTTGATCAAAATGTTGTACTGGCCCTTTATATATTTTATTGATGAATACGCCTTGCGAATCAATGTGTATATAGTCTCCAGCTATTGCAGCAACAGGCTTCATCAGATAGTACCTGACATGCGATGGAATCCATTGACGTTTAATCATTACTTCTTTTATATCTGAAGGGATTTCGAACAATACCATCTGGCCTGTTGAAATCCTTTCAGGGACAGATTTTTTTATATAAAGCCCCTGTGGAAGGCTTCTCGATAGTTGAATAACGAAATATGAACTTAAGCCATACAAAATAATCAGTATTATTATTGCTGACAGTGATAGCATTGTTAATATCTTACTGTTCATATGGGCGCAAAATAATATCTTTGTTTACCATCACATTAAATGGAAACCCCGGACGAATTTCCAATGTCGGCGGAATATTTAAATGACGTGTTACAATTTTTTGACCGGCCTGATTGATATCTGCACTGGCACTTGATGTCATCTCCTGCGCAAAATTAGGGTTATTATCAGCGACTTCACCTGCCAGTCTTCGTGTACCAACACTCAAAAAGGTACTCATCAGAATGGCACTGCCAATTTTCATATAATGATTATTCACCCGATCTTTCAGTCCAGAATATCCCATAATATCAACGCCTGGCATATTATCCAGTACAATTGTCGCGCCATCAGGCATGATCAATCGACTCCAGACCAGCATCACTTTATCCTGCCCCCATGAAACCATGTTATCGTATGACCCCAATAGTTTGGTTCCTTGAGGAACAAGTAAGTATCGCCCATGAACGGTGTCAAATACATTCTCTCGAATTTGAGCGATAATATGTCCTGGCAAGTCAGAATTGATGCCAGAAATCAGCACCGCAGGCAGCACCGTGCCTGCCATCAATTGATATGGCGATACAGGATCCTGAATACGTTGGTTTAGATACACAGCACCTTGATTGTTTGCTTCAAAAAGTGCTTTTTTGGATTGCTGATCTGTTCTTGTATCTGAAATATTTTGAGATGGCTGTATGCGATCGATAAGGTCATTCATAATCGCCTGTCTTTGTTTTTCTGAATTGGATTGTTGCGTATGAGTTTTCTTGGGATGCTTATTATTTATTTTTCCTGAATCAAAAAACAATAATTGTGATTTAAGGGCTTTTTCTTTTTCAATATCTTCATAACTTCTATTTTGATAACTGGCACCGGGACGAATATCCTGACCTGAGGCTGTTGGCAAATAGTCTTGTGTTGATATGTGTTTTGAGGGGACTTTTGTTTTTTGTTCTGGAAGTGGATTCTTTTTTGCTGAAGGCACTTCTGCTCCCTGCAGAAAAACCTTGTCAGGCGGATGATCAGAGGGAGAATTTTCATCTTTAGAGGCTGTTTTATCCGATGCGTTTTGTTTGATATCACTGTATTGATCCGGTAATAATTGAAGCGCGTCCACTTTGATTGTTTCATTGGGAATATATTCTGAAACATTTTCATCGTAAGCCGGTTCATGCTGTTCAGATTGATTTTCTGCCAATATCATTAAAAACAGTATGCCAGACAAAACGACAAATATAAACGATAAAATACTGACAACCATGCGTTTGTTAATTTTTCGGATACCGGATGGTAATGGGTTTATGTTTTCTATCATAATAATCTGATATTAATAGTTGTTATTGATTAGATAGATTTGTTGTGGTTTTTTTTGTCCGATTTGAAGCAAGGCTTTGTAAAAAAGGCGATCGACAATATAAAAGTTGCTTTTAAAACGATAATTGACAATTTGAGGTTTATCTTCATGAGATATAACGAAAAGTGGTGGTAATTCGCCAACATCAATATTATCTGGGAATTGAATGTAAGTCTTTTTGCCATCATCAAAAACCCGAATGGGTTTCCATCGAGCACTGCCATCAATGGTATAATAAAAGTTTAATTTTTTGACATCAACATTTATCTGATAGTTTTTATCATCTTGATTTTGATTCGTGATAAAATGGTTTATTGATCCGGTATTGGTTTGAGGATATCGCCATGATATCCCGGCCTGTGCCTGGTTCATTTTTTTTAGACTATGTACCTGAAGGTGATAAACCCTGCGACTGGTTGTCACGACAAGATTGGTATGCAGGCCACTGGCAACTGGTTTTAAAAGAATATGGACACGCTTTTTCTCGCCAGATCCACTTGAAGTCACTGCAATTATCCATCGGACAGTGTCTCCGGCAGCAGGCGATTCAGTTAATTTTTCTCCTGGCTCAAGCATAATATCTGTTATATGTAATGGTGAGCAATATACTTGATACAGGGCACCTTCAATGTAATCATATATGGTGACTGCATTAATCCAGCTTTCCCGGGTGGGTTTGAATGCGGCACGCTTATTTGCAGTTTCGATAATTCTTTCTGTTGGGACTTTCTTTTTATTTTTTTGAGGAACTGGTTGCGTTTTGTTTGTTAATATTTCATGAATCGGTGGTGCCACGACTGGCTCTTTTTTTGGGGCCAATTCAGGCTGAATTTTTTTTGCTGGAAAAACATACTCTTTTTTTGAAGAGAAATAACTGCATCCTGTACATACGACAAGACATAATGTTATTAAAATACCTTTCGTTATATAATTAAACATAAAACACTTTCTAGTTTAAATTTTTGGAAATATTAAAAAAGTCAATAAATAGTCCCAATGGATTTTGTTGAAGCATTTTTTCATTTCCTGGTGTTGAAAATCTTATGGAAAAAATTCCGGTGTATCTGTGTTGATTGATTTTATGGCCATTTTTAGAAAATATTTGTTCAATCCATTGTACTTGATAGCTTTTATTACTCATCTTAACGACATTTGAAATTTCAATTGCAATAACATATTCCTTTTGTTTTGTAAAAGGATCATATGCTCTTGCATACTCGTTTAACAGGTTTTGCCCTTTGGCTGTAACGAAATGATACGCATTTAAGAAATTTTTTTTGAGCAGTACCTGATCTGCCGGTATCGTTCGAATATTTCTAACAAACAGGCTCAAAAAATACTTTATAGATTGAATGTTGGGTTCATAAGTCACTTTGCTTGCTTTGCCAATCAATCGGACTGATCCGGCTGAATCAACCTCAACAATATAAGGGATAATTTTTGATTGGCTGGATAAAAAAATCATTCCAACAACATTTACCAGCAATACAAGAATTGTGCAAAAAAATGCCAGCCGCCAGTGATATGCCTGTAAACGTGCGTTGCCAATCAAATCGTCAAATTCCTGTTTTGCGCGCTGATAAGGTGTTTCAGCGACAGAATCAGGCGTATAGTTTAATTTTTCTGTTTTTGTCATAGATCTCACTTATTATCGTTTCATTATTGAACTGCCCATATTAACCGCCTGCTGAACAGCCGCAACACCCTGTGAACGTACCGCTGTAGATGTTTTTATCGCTGTTCCTGTTGCAGAACCGAGAGCACCATATACGCCACCAATTGATAAATTGGGGGACCCACCAGAAATGATTGTCGATGCCATTGAGGGCGCATGCCAGCATAAATATGAAATCGCACCCGATCCTAACACCATCGAAAACAATTGATGATAGGTGGGATCATCAGGAATGCTGAGTGTTTTTAGGGTGTTATATGAAATACTGATAATAAATCCCAGTACCATAAATTTGATACCCAATCCAAATGTGCCATTTATTGCTTTTTGTGCTAAAAAAGAGGTGGGCTTAAACAGCGCAAATGGAATGAGTATGACACTACATACAGTGAATAAATAAAATTCGATAATTGTAATAAAAATATTCCAACCTATTACAAAATAGCTAAACAATATGATAATGCCACAAAAAGCAAAAAGAATTGAGTCAACCGGACTTGTAAAGGCACTCCAAACGCCCCCTGTATTCTTAAAAATGGGATAGGTTGCTGTAAAACCGAAACCTACAATTGTTGATGGATCAAACAGATCTGCAATACTGACAGATTGTCCTCCGGCAACCATGCCCAATTCACCCAGAGAACTGATAATGGCTTTTGATATTTTCTGCGCATTTGAAATAATCCATAAAAAAGCACCAATTGCTGTAATTTTTTGAATAACATTTACAGTAATATTTCCGCTTCCCAAAGCCCAGAAAACGCCTAATAAAACAATTTCAATCACGATGAAAAAATTCATTAAATACATGGCTTCTGGTAATAAGGCTGTATATCCCAAAGTTGCTACTTCGGTGAAGCGTGTCAGCATTTCAGTTAAGATGCCCGAGTTCATACCGTTATCTTCATGTCCTATGGTAAATCAGTTAGCGGTTCTGTGTGGGGTGGTTTGTTAAAATCCGACATTAAATATTCATGACGGAGCTTAATCATGTCCAGTTTCGATTTTTCCTCGTTTAATACAGCGTAATCAACATTACCTCGGGATATAAGCAACTGTTGGGTACGCATAGATTGCTTGATTTGTTGGGCCAGTAATTCATTGTTTACTTGAAGTGCTTCCATCGTTCCGGCAGCATTTCTTGAACGATTTAAAGCGGCATTAACATCAGCAATATCCATTTCAATATCTGCAAGGCATTCATCCTGCAACATAAAAGTGTTTTCGTTATTTTGATTGGTTTCAAACAGTAACTTTTGATGCCCTTTTTCAAGCATATCACTTGAAAGCGGATGATGCTTTCTTTTCATGTATTCATCATAAAAATTTTCTGAATTCTTCATGCCAAATCCAACCCCTTGTGTTGAATAGCACATCTGATTGAGTTTTTGTATCGTACTCAGGTGTGGATCTCTTAATGCAAGATTCAAACGTTTCAGATTTTGAACCATGTATTCAAGTTGACGAATTTGATTATCAATTTTTTGACTGTCATTTGCCAATTGTTTGGTCTGATTCGCAAGAGATTGCATACTTTTGAGGTCCAGTTCAAATACAGAAAGTGTATTTTGAACGTTTTGGATTAAATTGGCCACATCCATTACAGGTAAATTTGCGATTGCCACATGAGAGGGGAGAAGTATCAAAAATAAAGTTATCAATTTTTGTTTACATGTCATGATTGACCTCCTTCTTTGTTAAAAAGTTATGTGTAAACGCATCACAATCCATGCCTTTGAGTTCATTTGCATAAGCCAAATCCTGCTGTGTTCCAGCACCCAGTATTGTGATTGCTGCTTTCCCCAGACCCAACTCAAATTTACGATTGCCAATATCGGATTGAATATAATACTCACGTTTGGGTAAACTTGTTGCAATGATATCGATTTGTTTTTCATTCAAACCAAATTGATGATATTGTTTGCTTACCGTGTCATCATGTGCCTTTTTATTGGGCATAAATATTCGTGTTGGGCATGATTCGACCAGCGTACTTAAAAGCGGTGTATCATTAATATCAGCAAGCGATTGTGTTGCAAATATGACAGAAACATTTTTTTTTCGCAAGGTTTTCAGCCAGTCTTTTATCTGGCGCGCAAACAATGGATGCGAAAAAAAGTGCCATGCTTCATCTAGAATTAACATGGTTGGTCGGTCAACAAATCTGCTTTCAAGCTTGTGAAATAAGTATGTCAATACCGGAACAACCGCCAAAGGTAAATATTTCATGAGATAATTCATTTCAAAACATTGCCAGTTCAATTGTTCCAAATAATCGTTTTTAGAATCAAGCAAATATCCATAAGGGCCGGATAATGTATAGCGTGCCAAAGCTTCTCTTAATTGTCGATCCTGAAGTAAAGCAACGAGTCCTGTTATGGTGCGTTGATCCATTTCAGATAGAGCCAGATTGCATAGCGCGTCCCATAATTCATTTTTTATGGGCGGCGTTAATTGAAACTTGTCTTGCATCAGATTATTGCATAACCATTCCAACGCCCAGTTTCTTTCCATCTCATCGTTAATTTGCTTCAAAGGCTGAAATGAAATTTGATCAATATCTCCCAAATCATTATGTTCCCCGCCCATTGCAAGGGTTGTAATTTTTGCAGAATAATCTTTATCAAAATAACAGATCTGGGCATTTTTATACCGAAAAAATTGCGATGCCATAAAATTAAGTAACACAGACTTGCCTGTTCCGGTTGGCCCAACGATCATTGTATGACCCACATCACCGATATGATTACTGAATCGGAAAGGGGTGTTGCCTGAAGTTTTCGCATAAAACAGGGGCAATTCGTTCAAATGCAAATTTTTTTCAGGCCCAGCCCAATCTGTTGAAACAGGTAATAAATGTGACAAATTCATTGATGTTATCAAGGGGCGTCGGATATTCGCCCAATTATGTCCAGGCAACGATCCAAACCATGCCTGGATGGCATTGAATGTTTCATTTACAGTAATAAAACCAGATGAATTGAGTACTTGCTCAACAGATCTTTCCTTTTCTGACAGTTTTTGTATGTCTTTATCCCATAATACAATACAGGATGTATAATATCCGGCTGATACAAGATTGGATGAAATCATTTCAGATAAGGCATCACATTCTTCTGATCTAACAATGGCTTCATTATTTTGACGTAAATCTTCATATTCATTGAGAGAAGCTTCTTTGATCAGACTCCATAAGGATTTACGTTTTGCAAACCATTGTCTTGAGTATTTTTTGAGTTCTTTCAGTGCTGACAATTTATCCAGACAAATAAATCGTGTCATCCAGCGATATTCACAATCCAGAGTATCCATTTCTGCCAAAATTTGTGGGCCGGTTTCATGGGGAAAACCTTTTATTGTTATCGTTTTAAGGTAATGGTCACCCAATTTGGGCATCAAGCCGCCTTCAAGCATTTCATCGGCCAGTATATAATCCAGAAATATTGGATTATCCGGCCTTTTTACTGGATGGTGTTTCGTTGAAATACAAGCGTGTAAATATGTAAGTGTTTCGTCATCGTTTAAAAAAACAGTATATGGAAAGACCGACGATATAATATTTACAATTTTTGTTATTTCTTCCTGAAAATATTCAAGATATTTGTCATAATGCAAATCCGTTTTTACCGGTTTTTTGATAAAAGAATTCGACAAGGTTTTTACACTTTCTAAAGGTGTCATATATGAAAAGGTAAAAAAATATTGGCTGATATAGTTATTTCCTGTTTCAAAAAACAGCCTTTTCCGTTCTTTATCTATGATATCACATGCAAGATTTGGCCATTTAGATTCCGGGTATTGATTACAAACGCGTCGTTGCGCTTCAATAAAATAAGACCATCCTTCTCCAAGTCGTTTGAGCGCGTTATTAATTTGCGCACTGATAACATCCAGTTCATGCGCTGTTGATGAAAACAAGTCCGGTCCACGGTATTCAATTGTAGATTGAAAAGAACCAGTTTTGTTTAAAATGACCCCAGGGGCAATTAATATCGCCCAGGGAAGACGATGTGCCAATTTATTGGGCTGTTTTAAGTATTCATTTAAATAAAACATTCGCACTCATTCATGGAAAAAGATAATCATCTTCTTTAATATGATCTAATAGAATTTCAATAAAATACATATCTTTTTTATACAGAAGCACAAGAACAATGTATCCAATAAAAATAAATGGGACCGCCCACAAGGATTGAATCCCTAAAACGATTGCTGCAGCCATTGTGCCTCCAATTATTGCGATATTGCGAGGAAGACCGGCAATCATGATACGTTCTGTCGTACACTGGTAAAGTGGTATTTTCATATATTTTGATTTTGTAAAATTTTGTGTTGTTGTTAAAAACAAAATCCACCAGCAAATCCAAAAAAACTCAAGCCCCATCCTGAAGCCGCGCAAGCTATCGAAAGGCCTAAAACCAGCATGATCATTTTTTTTAGAAAACCAGATGTTTCTCCTAATGCAAGTGCCAAACCTGTTGACATAATTGCTACGACACTGCCAAATTTAAGCCAGGGACCGGTCAAAGAGTTCAGTATCTGATTCATTGGTCCTTCCCAAGGCATTCCTGTGCTGGTTGCCCAGGCATTCAGCGGAATAAATACAATTAAAAAGATTAGACGGTATCTCATTGCGCACCTTAATTTTGAATTTCAATTTTTAATTATTGTATATATCAGCCAATAAAAAAATTCGCAAGATTTAAGAGTATCCCATAATAATATATATAGATTGCAAAAATCTGAAAACATACATATATTTATATCATTTTTGAAGCAGATCACTGCTGCTTGCTATTGATAAAATTATATTTTAACAGGAGGACTCTATGCCAATATATGAATTTAAATGCAAAAACTGCGGCAACATTTTTGAATATTTATGTTTTCGAAGTAACGACAAGAATCAGGCCATGTGCCCGAAATGTGGGCACAAAGACGCTGAAACAATGCTTTCAGTTTTTTCTTCAAAGGGCTCCAGTACTTCTGACTGCATGGCTTCAGGTGGGTTTACATGAGCTAAATAGGACGAACCGCAGGTTTGTGGAATTATAAAAAAATGGACAAGTCAGATATGTCTGACTTGTCTTGTGCAATTGGAAAGCGATTTTTTCCCTCGTTCATGCGCCACCAGGAAGCAAACCATTTGTGCAGTGAGATCGTGTATAACCAAAATGAGGTTCAGGTCAATTATCATTTTCTGAAAATACAAGAATTTATATTGTAGTTTTTTATATCCTATGGTAACGCTTATTGAGATCTTTTCTTAGTTAATTGTAAACTACTTTAAGGAGATCGCATGAAAGTATTTCCAATTCCACCGGATATCAATAAAGAAGGCAAAGTGGGTAATTTTCAAAAAGAAATATGCCAGTTGGCTTTAAAAAATGGTGCTGAAGGTGCCAGTATAATTGATGTTTCCAAAATTGTTTTTAATCAAAATGAATTAAATTGTCCTCAGCATGTAAAATCTTTTTATTACCCACAGGTAATTTATGAAAAAGATCCCATTCAACATATTTTAAAGCAATTTCAATGGGCAATTGTTTTTACCCTTGATCAACAACAGGGGTTGAAACGCGCTTATGAAATCACAGCTATTATTGAGTCACACTGTTTTTATAACAATTTCCATCTGGCTGTTGGTTTAGCGGCAGGGAATTGTCGAGATGTCTTTTGCTCATCCCGCAATGAATGCCAGGCAATTACAGTTGGAAAAGGCTGTTCTTTTCCTATGATGGCAAGGCCATCAATAGAAGCCTGCAATATTGATCTAGAAAATTTAGCGAATCAAACCAATTTTTCCAATTATCATCCAAGCAAACATTATTTGGGCATGATTTTTGTAGAATGATGCTCACAAAGAATTAAAAAGGCAAAACATTATTATGAATAACAGTGGTATATATGAAAAATTGAGACAGGTTGCTCTTAGAGCCGGGGCTAAAGATTCAAAATTGATTGGCACAAATGATATCATCATTGATGAAAGAGTACGTTTAAAGTGTATGATACCGCCTTGTAGCCAATCAGGACTTTGCCGTCATTGTCCACCGCATGGGCTCAGTTATGAACAAATCAACAAGATTGTCAATAAGTATCATTCAGCCATCCTTTTTAGTGTTGAAGTTCCCAATCATGTTATTGCAGGTCAGCATATTGGCAAAGCGCATAGAAATCACCAATTAGATGACCAAGGCGGATTAGCTTTGTTGGGTGCTTATTTTCTGCTCGTATTTCAAATTTCTGCTTTGATCAAGAAAAAGGCAAAAGAAGAAGGACATAAAGCCCATAGTTTTGCTGCCAGTAATTGTAAAGAAGTTATCTGCTATTTTTATGATGATTGCCGCGTGTTGGCTCAGAAAAAAAAATGCCGCCATCCAGAACTGTCAATGCCATCTATGGAATCTACAGGGATGGATGTATATAAAATGGCTGCAAACGAAGGTTGGCCGATATATCCCATTGGCGAAAAAAGTCAGCCTGAAGACATTCCCCATGGATTATTATGTGGACTGGTTCTTTTCCGATAAATTAAGGAATGAATAGAAAATGATGACTGAAATAATAAAAAAAATGGTATATCCGTTGAATAATGTAATATATCGTTTTAATCAGGGCAGGAAAAAAAATTTATCCCTCAACCAAGTTATTCAAGTAATCTCAAATGTTAAGATGGTATATCAAATCTTTAATAATTTTGCAGAGATGTATGGTTCTCGGTTGAAAGCAATTCAGAAAATTAACAAGCTTTTTATTCCGCAATACGAAACAGTTCAATAAATGCAACAATGAATACACCAAACTCAAAAATCTGTATAGAACTGGATGTCCATTAGGCATATTATGTGCCGGCAATTGATTCCTGAAATTTATGTAACTCGCATATTACATAAAAATTTTTTTGAAAGGAAATACGTATGCAGACAATTATTACAAAAAAAGCCTGTTATTACTGTATGATAACAGGCTTTTTTATTAAAAAATGCCGAAGGCCGGACTTGAACCGGCACGGACGTGGTCCACTACCCCCTCAAGATAGCGTGTCTACCAATTCCACCACTTCGGCGGCTTATTTATTGTGTTGTTTCATTACTTTCAGTCTCAACAGGCCCTGGAACCAATAAATCCTGTTGAACAGCCTGTGAACTACTCTCTGGCTGAACAGGTGTGTCAATAGCTTGTGAATCCACCGCTGCTTGTTTTGTTGTTTCTTCTTGAGTTTGTTCGGGAGCATTTACTGTTGTCTGTTCAGAAACATTTTCCTTCGTCTCAGTTGGTTGAACAGTGTTTGTATTTTGCACAGGCGTTTTAAAATCTGTCATAATTGATGAATCATTACGTTTTCCCCACATGATTGTCAATGAAAATGTAGTGAGCATAAAAACTACCGCTATGACAGTTGTCGCTTTACTTAAAAACGTGCTGGCACCTGTTGTTCCAAATAATGTTTGACTGGACCCGCCACCAAAAGCCAGTCCCATATCTGCACCTTTTCCAGTTTGAAGCAAGACAATCATAATTAGTGCGATTGCTACAAAAACATGAATAATTGTTATTATTACTGACATACTATTATCCAACCATTGCTTATTGATATTTAATGATCGCTGAAAATTGATCTGCATCCAGACTGGCACCACCTACCAATGCACCATCAATATCTGACATGGTTATTAATCCTTTAATATTATTTGGTTTGACACTTCCACCATACAATATTCTCATGGCTGAAGCGACGTCAACGCTAAATATATCACTGATTCGTTTCCGCAAATATGCATGAACCTCTTGAGCCTGATCATTAGTGGCAGTCTTTCCAGTGCCGATTGCCCACACAGGTTCATACGCTATGATAATATTCATCGCCTGATCAATATTCACCCCTTTTAACCCAATTTCTATTTGATTGTCAAGTACAGAAAATGTTTTATTTAAATTTCTTTCATCTTCTGTTTCACCGACACAAAATAAAGGTTTTAAGTTCGCGCCAATTGCGGCATGAATTTTTTGATTGATATGATCATCAGTTTCGTGAAAATATTGACGTCTTTCTGAGTGCCCCAAAATTACATATTGACATCCAGCGTCAACCAGCATTTCTGAAGATATTTCACCTGTATATGCCCCATTTTTTGCCCAATGCATATTTTGTGCGGACAGACCAATATTTGTGTCTTGAAGTACAGGCGCGACCAAAGATAAAGCAGTATATGGCGGCGCGATCATCATGTCTACAGTATCTATTTTTCCCGCCAGATTTGCCAGTTTTTTTGCTGTTTCGACCGCTTCACCACCTGTTTTGAACATTTTCCAATTACCGGCAATCAGCGGTTTTCGTTGTGCCATTGTGTATCCTCCTCTTTATTAATTGCCAATCATTGCAGCAAGATCAACCATACGTGTAGAGTATCCAGCTTCATTGTCATACCATGATAAGACTTTTACCATATTGTTGATCACCTGGGTCGTTGGTGCATCAACAATAGATGACAGCGCACAGCCATTAAAATCTGAGGAGACCAGAGGTGCATCACAATATCCCAATATGCCTTTGAGGGTTGTTTCTGATGCTTCTTTCAAGGCATTATTGACATCAGAGACTGTCAAATCAGATTTGCTCACTGTTACAACGACATCAACCAATGAAACATTAGGAGTGGGAACACGAACTGCCAATCCATTCAGTTTACCCGCAAGTTCGGGCAATACCAGTGCCACAGCTTTTGCTGCGCCTGTTGATGTTGGAATCATAGACAGAGCTGCTGCTCTGGCGCGACGAAGATCTTTGTGAGGAAAATCCAATAGTCGCTGATCTCCTGTGTAAGAATGAATCGTTGTCATCAATCCCTGTTCAATGCCAAAATTTTCCATCAGTACTTTTGCCACTGGTGATAAACAATTGGTCGTACAGGATGCGTTGGAAATAATATGATGTTGTCTTGGATCATATTGATTGGAATTGACACCCATTACAATAGTAATATCCGGGTTTTCAGCAGGTGCTGAAATAATTACCTTTTTCGCGCCTGCATCCAGATGTTTGGCGGCGGCTTCTCGTTTTCTGAACAGTCCGGTACATTCGGCGACAATATCAATATCTTTTGTTTTCCAGGGCAGTTCAGATGGATCTTTGATCGATGTGATATCAATTTTTTGATCGCCAACGATAATGCCATTTGCGTCTGTCTCGACGGTCGTGTCGAGGTTTCCATGAACAGAATCATACCGCAATAAATGGGCCATTGTGGCGGCATCTGTCAAGTCGTTGATTGCAACAACATCGACATCTGTACGATCCATTGCGGCACGAAATACCATTCTGCCAATTCTGCCAAAGCCATTGATGGCTAAACGAATGCTCATTGAAATCTCCTTCATGTCTTGTATAAAATTAAATAATACTATATGCTGAATGAAATACACTTTTTTGTCAAGTGTTAATTGTTTAGATATTTGTCTTTTTCACTTATGTACGCAATTATTGGAGAATATAAGCCATGAATATTGAAATTCTTTCAACAGGAAATGAACTGACAACAGGCGCGCTGGCTGATACCAATGCGGCTTTTATTTCCGAGTGTCTGACACAAAATTACCTGACAGTCAACAGGCATCATACGATCAGTGATAATTTATCGATGATTTCAACGGTCTTAAAAGAAATTTCGCATCGTGCAGATATACTTATTGCCACAGGCGGACTGGGGCCGACATCAGATGATCTTACAGCTGAAGCTGTTGCCAGAACCATAAATAAATCACTTGTTTTTAATCAATCTGCCTTTGATTCCATGTGTGATTTTTTTGAACGTCTAAAACGCCCAATGAATCCATCAAATAAAAAACAAGCCTATGTACCTGATGGTGCAAAACCGCTTCCAAACCCTATCGGAACAGCATCTGGTTTTAAAGTGTTAATTGGCAAATGTCACGCATACTTTTTACCGGGTGTCCCCCATGAAATGAAAAAAATGCTCAAAACCCATGTATTGACCGATATTTTTCAAAATTTTTCCGGTTTTGTCCAAAAAACTGGTCATCAAACAATAGTTTGTTTTGGTCTTACTGAATCAGCAATGGGGGATACCATAAAAGACATTCCACAAATAGTTGAGGGCGTTCAAGTTGGCACACGTTCTATGTTTCCTGAACTTCAAATCAAACTTTATGCAACAGGCGAAACAGTTGAATCAATGGCTTCCTTGCTTAAACAGGCTGAAAAAATTTGCCTGAAACGTCTGGGAAAATATATTATATCCACAAAAGGTGAATCTATTCAGCAGGTTGTCGGAAATTTACTCCGAAAAGAAAAAGCCACGCTTGCCATTGCGGAAAGTTGTACAGGAGGCTTGATTGCCCACAAAATTACTGAAGTACCTGGTAGTTCAGATTATTTTTTATGCGGGGCTGTAACCTACGCCAATGAAATAAAAATGAATCAATTAAATGTATCCGCTGAAACGATCCAAAAGTATGGTGCAGTCAGTGAAGAAACTGTTATTGAAATGGTTTCAGGTATTTGTAAAAAGACAAATGCACATTATGGTCTGGCTACAAGTGGTATTGCCGGGCCAGGTGGCGGAACATTAGAAAAACCAGTTGGAACACTTTGCATGGCAGTTGCATATGATTCTGATATTCATTCTCAAAAAATTGTTTTGCCTTTTGGTACACGTAAACAAAAGAAATTGCTGTTCGCTATGGCAGCCCTGGATATGTTGAGACGAAAAATATTGCATTTACCTTTTCTTTTTGATGAATAATGACCCTTTTGTATTTCTTGTGCCAAAAGTTATTTTTTCAATATACTGGGAGATTCCTATGAAAATCAATATTACAGAAATTCTCATATCGCTTATGATCATAGTATTTATTGGATTTGTCCTGTTTTTTGTTGCAAGTCATCTGGCCAAAAAGAAAATCAATTTAAATGATGAAAATGCTCAGATACCAGAAAAGACAGTGCCTGATAAAGATGTGCCAAAATCTAAAAGCCAATTAATCCCCCAACAAATAAAACCGCAACCGGAATCAACAAAGACAGTCTCGCAGGAAGAGAAACCCACAAAAACAGTCGAAACGATAAAAAACATTGCAAAAAAATCAAATCAATCAAAACCAATGCCAAAAAGGCCGCCACCTGTTCGAAAAACAATCCAAAAAGATAAAATCATCCAATTCGAAACTGTTCGGGATAACGAACAACATCCAGATCATTCACTGATGGATGAAAGAAAAAAAACGTTTGGACTTAATAAAAGTCTTGACTTAATCGTTAAACCGGATGAAAAAGTTCAGGTAGGAGATTCTGTCGCACCAATTAAAAGAATTTCTGAACGACTCCAGTTAGAGCAGGGAAAACTTATTGAAGATATTATCGATGAACCATTTCAGATGCCTGAAAATGTTAATACATCACAATCAAGAAGTAATAGTACTGTTATTCAGGAGCATAAGAAATTAAAAGAAGATCCACTTTTCACAAAAAAACGCAAGGCAAAAGCATTGCACAAACCATTCCCTTCATCAATCCCAATTGAACTGGACACTCCTGAGAATCCATCCGATGATCAAAACAAATTGATTCCAGGCTATCCATACATCAGTGAATCCGAGACACAAATAAAAAAATTGATCAAGACTATCTCAGAAAAAAAACAAAAGGAATTGAAAAAGTTATCAATTGGAGATATATCTCCAGAAACAAATATGGACACCTACCCGCCACAAGGCCCAAAACCATATGAAAAAAATACTTATCTGGGAATTCGTGTGGTCCAGCCAAACACCAATATATGGGAGATACATTTTGATTTGCTCAAAGAGTATTTTCAACACAAAGGTGTCACCTTGTCGCCCCATGCTGACGAACCTAAGAAAAGCGGAGAAAGCTCGGGCGTTGGGAAAATTCTAAAATTTTCAGAGCAACTGGTTAATATCTATAACCTCAAAACCCAGACGTTTGAACATAATCTGAATGAAATTCAGCCTCTGTCAGTCATTGTTATCTATAATATGTCTCAAATCTTTGGTGTGTTGGATGATATTGATTATTCGGTAATTGATCGTATTGAGTTTGATGGGGAATCGCTTTGGATTCCTTCGCATTAAAACATCAAGATTAAACATTTTTTGGTTTTTAATTTTTTAAGCATTGAATCTTTCTTGTCCCGAGGCGCACTGCCGTGCGTCTTTATAATATGGAAACAAAATCTTTTTTCGGTAAGTGTTATTTATTAACAAATATGAAGGATGCCCGAAATTTAATATTTTTATTGATTTTTGAATCCAGGCCGAATATTAATAAAATAAATAAATAAGGAGAGAATATGCTGGCAGAAGCTGAAAGACAAGAAATTATTACCATTGTTAACAAAGAAATCAATGCATTTATGATAAGAGATGCAGAGTCCTTGAAAATACATCAACAGCAATGGAAAAAATTTAAAGAAAGCCCTGAAGCGAGGTTAGCAAGTCTTGAGACAAAGGTTGATGCTTTTATTTATGAAACAAGGATCAGTTTTGAAAAAGTTGACCAGCGTTTTGAAAAAGTAGATCAGCGTTTTGAAAAATTTGATCAGCGTTTTGAAGAAATGAATCACCGCTTTGATAAAGTTTATGAACGACTTAACACAATATCCGATTTAATCAATGCACAGGTTTGGAAATTCTTTCTTAGTTTGAGTTTTTTGGCATTAGCTTTAAAATTAATTGATAAATTATGGCCTTGAAGCTTAACCAGAAATCTTTCCTTCCTAACTATTAATAATTGTTTTTCTGATGAATTGTCTAGGGTTGTCATAAGCTATTGAATTAATATCAATAAGGAGAGAATATGCTGACAGAAGCTGACAGAAGCTGAAAGAAGAAATTATTACCATTGTTAACAAAGAAATTAATGCATATTTGGCCGATCTCTATGGTTTCTTTTGATAATCGGGGGTACAAGAGCCTCGAAATTTTTTATAATAATTCCACTAGCTTGTGCATACACCCGTCACAGGCGTTTCAATTTTAACATCAATCATATGCTGGGCTTCTTTTTCGATACGTTGACAAATATTGAGAAGTTCCTGGCCGGACATGTTTACTGTCCGAATACTGCGGGCAACTTCATTGACTCCCTTGGATGCTTCAACAGCATTTTTAGAAACATCATCAGAAACCAACGACATTTCAGACATCAAATGCGCAATTTCATCAGATTGAATATTGGCCTGTGAGGCATTATCCGAAATATCATGCAATGCCATTGTTTGTTGCTCCACTGCTTGTGAAATGGATTCAGAGGATTGATTCATGGATTCAATGACTTTTTGCATGTCAGAAATGTCTGTAATGGCTTTTTGTGATTGTTCCTGTACACCAGCAATTCTTTTTGCAATGTCTTCCGCTGCTCTTGCACTTTGTTCTGAAAATTTGGTGATCTCATTCGCAACCACAGCAAAACCTTTTCCTGATTCACCGGCAGATGCCGCTTCTATGGCCGCATTGACAGCAAGAATATCTGTTTTTTCTGCGATCTTTTTGATAACTTCTGTAACCGATCCAATTTGATTTGCAGCCAGTCCCAGACTTTTCATTGTTTGAGATGTAATACCCGCCATAGTAACAACCTTTGCAGCAATATCAGACCCATTTAGTGCATGTCCGGATATTTGATTCATGGCAGAAGTTAATTCTTGTATTGAACTGGCAACCGAATTGTTATGCTGTGACATTTTCTCTGAAGATTTAGAAATAGATTTGATATTCACACTCAATTCTTCCATTGAAGATGCAATGGTTTCAATATTAGCAGACATTTCTTCTGATGCGCCGGCCACAGTGTCAGATTCCATATTGAGCTGATCAATATTGCAGGACAAATTTATCGATATTTCATGAAGATCTTTGGCTTTCTGATCAAGTGCTTTTACTGTGTTTGCTTGAATTTCTGCATGTTGTTTTCGTTCAATGATTGCCTGCTTCTGGATTTCTTCCTGTTGCGTTCTTTCCTTTTGAAATTGTTCCAGTAAACTGAATCCAAGCATGAAAACACATAAAAAATACCCGATTTCTACAGATTTTTCAATTAAAAAGTACGAAGGTAACACCCCTATTGTTTTTAATGAATAGGTGATTACCCCCAGGAAAACAACCAGCCATGCAATGAGAAAAAATTTGGATTGCGAAATACCTTTCTTTAAAGATGCAACAATGGTTATTGATATAAGCAAGCTGGAAAAAAAAAGAATAATCATGTTGAATTTTATAGATATTTCGTAAGGTCCGACAAAGGAGAATAATATGCCTGATACAGCAACAACGAGTGCTGCTTGAAATACTTTGTTATATTTCGATAACTGCTCTTTTATCTTTAAAAAACGTTTTGTAAATAACATGGCTGCAATAGATGTTAATGATATAAAAACTGGAACAGATATGATTGTCCATGTATTCCATTGCGGCCATAACCATGCGGCGGCGATCCCTTTGTAGGCCATATGAAACAGTACGTATGTTATTATAAAAAAAGCATAAATTAAACAGGTTCGAAACCTGAAAAGCCAGAAAAGAATAATGTTGAGTAGTGAGATAAATATAAAAAATACATACAAGCTGGCAGTCCCCATAAACAACAGTATTTCAAATGCATAGAAAGCTGATGGTTTCCATAATTTCATTGGGAATTGTATGGATGAGTTTGATTTTACTTTAATATAGATTGTCATGGAATCATTCTTTGTCATTTCAATGGGGAAAATGAAGTCTGGATGATGCAGGGGACGGCTTGAAAAGGGACGGCTTATTCCTGTTTGAATCCGATTTATTGTATTGTTTTTCACAGTATAAAAGTCAATTTTGTTGAGTAATGGATATTGAAGGTGAATATACCAGAATGATGTCTTTTCAATATCTGAGGCATGTAATGTCATTTTGAGCCAGTAGGTATATTTCGAAAATCCGAAGTTCAGCGTTTTATCCAGTGGTGTGTTAAATTCTACTTTATTACTGGTAATATCTTCTATACTGACCTGATTGCTTGTATCTTCCAACCAGTATACATATGGGGCCAAATCAAGCTTTTCCATTTGATGATTGAGATTGATCACTGATACCTGATTTGTTTTTGCCATACAAATATTTGATAACAGGCAGACACTCAATATATAAATGATGAAGATCACTGTTCTATGCATGATAAATATTCCCTTTTTGTAAAATATTAAATTTTCCTAAGGAATGCTCGGAAAATAAGTTCCCCATTTAAAAATGCTTGACTGTTCAACAATTTAAAATCAAGCATATGCGTACCAAACATTTCATTTTTGTTTTTGAACCAGGATTACACTGAAGAAGATGAATAAGATGAAATAAAACACTTTTAATTCATCTTATTCATCTTCTTCAGTGTAATCCTGGTTCAAAAACAAAATGAACAATTATTAAATGAG
>Ga0272440_1000264_pt1 | contig 44368 bp, 22 predicted proteins | sample SSMMMBAug17_FD_192440 | JGI IMG/M metagenome (GOLD analysis project Ga0272440, IMG submission 192440) | Marine sediment archaeal communities from Little Sippewissett salt marsh, Falmouth, MA, United States - SSM-MMB-Aug17 | ecosystem: Environmental > Aquatic > Marine > Wetlands > Sediment ...
TTGATATTACCCTTACTGTGGCGGATCCAGAAGGCTTGTCCGATACAAAGGTATTCAGTCTGGATATTGAGCCTGTGAATGATATGCCATTGTATACGCTATCTAAACCGCTGACTGCCAATGAAGATGATCCCACGCAGTTTAAAGAAGAATGGATTACAGGTATATCCACCGGCGCAGTGGATGAAACAGAATCATTGACATTTATCTGGTCTGTGGTTGATGACAGTAATGTCCTTGTCAAAACAGAAAGCCTGACAGAAGGCGTTGATATCGCCATGTCAGCAACAACCGCAGAAATTGTATTTACGCCTGAGACAGATGCTCATGGTGTTGCGTTTCTGACTATTTCCCTCACTGATGGTTACTCAACCACCGCTGAAGTCACTTACAACATTACCATTAACGAAATAAATGATCCGCCTTCATTTAGCAAAGGTGAAGATATCGTTGTGGTCGGAAACACAGGTACTCCATATACTTTCGTAAATTGGGCCACTGAAATATACCTTGGTCCGGCAGATGAAGATCAAAATGCAAACTTTACATTTTCAGGTGTGTCCAGTGTATATACATCACTATTTGTGGATCCACCTGAAATTATCGTTGATACGAATAATCCGAAGAAAGGCGCGCTTGTCTTTAAGCCAATTGAAAAAGCTTATGGTAAAAGTGAAGTTATTGTCGCACTCTCTGATAATCCCGGAGATACATACACCGCATCATTTAATATTGATATATCGTCCATCAACTCACAGCCGAGTTTTTCAACAGGAAACGATATTACAGTCAATGAAGATGAAAATAATGGTGTGCATCATATTGCTTCATGGGCTTCTGCCATTTCGACAGGACATGACGATGAATCAGAACAAAGTATAGAATTTTCAATTACAGCGACGAATGCTGGTATATTTAGAGTTCCGCCATCAATCCAATATACACGGGGCAATGCAACTGCAGATCTCGTTTTTGAGACTGAAAATGATGCAAATGGGACAGCCACGCTTTACATCACGATGAAAGATAATGGCGGTACTGTTCATGGTGGTATTGATACATATACCGTTCAAACGATGACCATTACCGTTGAACCGGTTAACGATCCACCATCATTTACCCAAGGCAATAATTTATCAGTCAAAGCCGACAATAATGTACATACATTTAATGGATGGGCAACAGAAATTATGGCAGGACCAGGTAACGAAAAAGAACAGACGTTTTCATTTCATGTAAGTGCAGATAATACAGCTTTGTTTAATACCCAACCTGCTATTGATGAAAATGGCACGTTGACCTTTACACCCAAGACAGTCACAGGGGCTACAAATGTTGAAGTTTACTTACAGGATAATGGTGATGGCGATAATCACAGCGAAACATTTGTTTTTACCATTACAACGACATCAACGGCATCACCTGAAATATCTCAGATTGATGATCAGCAACTTGCGGAAGACACAATATCAGATAAGATTTCATTCGATATTAGCGATGTTGATACCAATGTGAAGGATCTTGTCATTACAACAACCTCGACTAATAATTTGTTAATACCAGATAATTACATCATAATTGAAGGCACAGGTTCAAGCCGAACAGTATCAATTAGTCCAACAACAGGTTCTTTTGGAACCGCAACAATTACACTGGAGGTCTCTGATGGTATCAGTGCTGTATCAGAATCTTTTGGTGTCACTGTATACGAAAGACCCAAAGCCAGAATTGATGTTGCGGGTGAGTATTCAGCGTTAACTGGTACTGTACCGCTATCTGTTCAGTTTTCACCAACAGTGGTTGAAGGTAAAGACAATGAAATAACAGACTGGTATTGGGAATTTGGTGATGGATTTACCAGTTCAGAGAAAATGCCGCTTCATACCTTTGTACTGTCAGATGAGGGAGATGTCTCTTACTATACAGTGACATTGACTGTTTCTGGATTAGGCGGATTTTCAACAGTAACCGAGGCTTCATATATTACTGTCAATGCCTTGAAATATGTTGACTTTATTGCAACTACCAGCAGAAGCAGCGATGTCTTCCCACTGACTGTATGTTTTGCAGATGTATCCAGTGGTATTTCAGGTACACGTCAATGGGATGTTAATGGTGATAATACTTTTGATTACAGTGGTGCGTTGTCAATAACGCATACATACAATCAACCCGGCCTGTATACTGTAACATTGAATGTTGATGGATATGCACCAGAAACAAAAATCGCATATGTGAATATTTCTGGATTGACCATAACCGGAAAGGTTACAAACAGTGATGGTACTGTTAACATTGCCAATGTTATGGTAGATGTTCATTCATCACGAAATGTGCTTAAAGGTTCTGCTGTAACCGATAGCAATGGTGACTATATCGTCACAAAACTTCCCGCAGCATCTGGCTTGATTATTTCAGCATGGCCGGCATACACGATGACTCAATATGTACCTCAATATTATGATGGACAAGAAAAGCGACAGGATGCAGATCCAAAGAGTACATTGGGCGGAGAACTAAATAATATTAATTTTCAATTACGTGATGCACCAACAAACGCCATTTCCGGTCATATTACAGATACGACTGCTGGTGAAGCAAAGGGCTTATCAGGTGTTATTGTTGAAGTGTACTCTAGTTCTCTCGTTTTTTATAAATCTGTTGTGACAGACGTCAATGGTGATTATATGCTGACAGGATTAGAATCTGGAACGGATTATGTCTTGTCTGTATATGATGATCGCTACGACACAGAGTTCTTCTATCATGCAACTGAAGACAGCGTGACCAGCAGAGCAGATGCAACAAGATTGACTCCATCTGATCCTGTACTGACAGGTATTGATATTGTTATCGCTCTTGAAAATACAATCACTGGGCAGGTAAAGACTGATAAAGGTAAACCTGTTTCAGGAATTTGGGTACAGGCACAGGATGTGAATGATTCTTACAATACAAGAAGTGTTCGCACAGATGAAAATGGTCTGTACACGCTGACCGGACTGGATAGAAATGTAGAACATTATGTTGAAATTCTGGCAACAGCCTATCCCTATCATGCATATTCACAGGCAACAAGCAGGGCTTTGGCCACGCCAGTTTCTATTGCTGAGAAAAATACTGATATTGATTTTATTCTCAAGACAGGCAGTAATATTTGCGGTCGTGTGACCAACAGCAGTAATGCGATGTTAAGTGGCGTTACGATCTACGCAAAATCCAGTTCAAAAAATATTCAGGCATCAACCCTGACAAATGAAGCCGGCCAATATACTCTGTCCAATATGCCTTATGCGACAGACTATATTATGTATGCTTATGTGGATAATTATCCCCTGCAATATTATTATAAAGCCAGTAAGCAAATTAACGCTACTTACGTGAGTCTGTCAAAGGGTGACTTGAACAATGTGAATTTTGTTCTGGATAGGGGGCCGGTCATACATGGTAATGTTCGCATTGGAGATTCGACATCATCAGCAGGTCAGGGAATTATGGTCAATATCTTCTCTGACAGCACTCAGACCGGTGGTACTGTCGCAACAAATTCCAGTGGTGTGTTTGAAATTGCAGGGCTGGATCAAAACGCAAATGATTATATCGTCTCCATATGGGAGGAAGGTTATTTGCCGGCATTTTACGATGGGATCAATTCCATAACTGTGTATCGTTTGCCTGATGCAAATGGAATGTCTCCGAGCAGTACCTATATTAATATTGTTCTTAAGGAAGGAAATTCTGTTTGCGGTCATGTCAGTGCCGTCAATAACAGCATTGTCAGTTCTTTTACAGTTGAACTCTGGTCCGAAACAACGAATGGATATGCTGTTACACAAGTCAGTGGCAATAAAAAAGCTGAGGCAGAATATTGTGTTCATAATGTTCTACCAGGTGAATACGAGGCAATGATTCAAGCAAATGGTTTCGCCGATCAATCCGCCCATATCACTGTGGATGGCGATGAAGAAAATGTTGATTTTATTCTTGACTTGCCATCCAGAGCCATTGGCGGCACTGTTGAAAATATCAAAACCGGACGTCAGGCTCAAATCAGTGCCTGTTCAAATACGCTGGTAATTGACAGGTGCAAGTCTGTGACTGTCAGTGGCAATGGGGATATTGGATATACCATAGATGGCCTAAAGCCGGCATCAGATTATGTCCTGGAATTGTGGTCAAGCAGTTATCCCAAACAGGTTTATAATGGTCAGACTCAGGTGTCCAATGCAACAGTAATAAATGTAATGAATAATAACAAATCAGGTATTAATTTTACGCTCCCAGATGTGATGCCTGAAATATCAGGTACTGTGACATTTCCATTAACTTCGGCAGTCGTTGGTGATGAAGTAGCTGTTCAAGCATTTTCGGATAATGGGTCTTCCGGTAGCACGACAGTCAAATTCAGTGGTAATAAAGAAGTTAGTTATCGTATCACTGGTTTGAATGCAATAACCGACTACAAAGTATCTGTATGGTCAAACAAATACAAACTGCAATACTATAAAGCAGGGTGCAGTGGACAAGATGATTGCTTTGTATTTACAAAAGTACAGGGCACAACAATCAATACCTCGGATGTTGAACTGGACAACCAGATAAACTTCACATTGACTACCGGAAGAAAAATTACTGGTCAGGTTCTCAAAACAGATGGTACACCGGTTGGTGCAGGTATTTATGTCGAAGCGCAATCCTTGAGTAATATAAATTCCTGGACAGGTGCCACTACTGAAAATGATGGTTCTTACCTTTTGGGCGGACTTGATAATCTATCGGATTATATCGTTTCTGCAAAGAAAACAGATATCCCCAGGTCATATTACAATTCGTCAGGCAGCGTTCAAACCAAAGCACTTGCCGAAACTGTCAGTTTGACTGCTGCAGATGCTGAAAATATTACGTTAACGATTCAAACAGGACTCAGTATCAAAGGATTCATTCGAAATTCACTGGGACGAAGTATATTTGGTGTGTGGGTCAGTGCATCATCAGAAACAAAGGGTGTTGGAAGTGGGGTCTATTCAGCGATTGATGGTTCCTTTACGATCAAAGGCTTGCCTGATGCCAATGACTATATTGTGAAAGCTGTTCCGCAGTCGGGACAACCCTATATCAAACAAACCAAAACAGGCGTGTCTGCCGGAACAACGGATGTGAATTTTATCTTGAAACAGGGATTCACAATGTCGGGTTCGGTGATTGCTGAAAGCTCTGGAAAAGCAATTACACGCGCAGAAATAACACTCAGTTCATTAAATAATGATTATCTCTATAAAGGTGGGCTGGATGCGTATGGCCAGTTTGAAATATCGGGATTATTGCAAGGAACGGATTATGCGTTGACAGTGAAACCAGATGCCTCTATATCTTATGTGAAAAAGACCTTGAGTAATCTATCCATTACAGCCGATACATTGAATATGTTGATTGTTCTGACACGATCTGTATCAATTGAAGGAAAGGTTCAATTAGCAGGTACGTCTGAATCACCAACACCTGTCAACATAAGCAATGCCTGGGTCTCTGTATATTCTTCACTTAAAGGGACTGGTGGTAATGACTGGACTGATAGCAATGGATATTTTAATATTACAAATATTCCCGATGCTTCAGACTATGTGCTGACTGTATCTCATGAAAATTATCCAGAACGTAAAGCAGATGTGACGATTGGCCAGGAAATTGTAATCGAATTAACAACAGGCGGTAAAATAACCGGTACCGTCAGGACAGAAAGCGGACCTTTAGCAGGTGCTGCAGTAGAGTTGAGGTCTGATTCACTGCCATTATTCAGAAATGTGCTGACTGATTCAAATGGCACCTTTGTCTTTAATGGCATACCTGTGACAAAAGAAGGGTTTGATGTCGCAGATTATGAGATTACTGTGAATGGTGATGCATTTGGATATCCAGATAAAACCAAAACAGGATTAAAAGCTGGTGATTCAGTAATTATTACACTTCAACGAACCCAGGATAATGAAATCATTGGTACTGTTAGTGATGCAGATGGTGATTTGGTACCAGTAGATGAAAATGTATCTGTTTATGTGTATACTGCTCCTGATTGGGAATATGTCAAAGCTGTTGCTGTTACGTCAGGAACTGGTTCTTTCAATATTTCAGGGCTTCAAACAGGTGAGTACTGGCTGGTATTCTATGCATCAGATGACACATTGTTGGGCTATGACCAATATCGTACAGCACAGAATATTGAATTTAAGAGTGATCAAATTGACTGGTAATTGTGCGATGAAATAAGGTTTTGGTAACGTTTGGGGCGATCATATGTTTCGTCCCAACATTTGGAACGTATATATAATTGGAAAAGCGTTATATGGAACAAAAATTAAGCAAACTTGAAGAAGCAATGACAAACATGCTGAATACTCAAGCCGCTTTAGGTACGCAAATGATTGCATTGTCAGAACGACAGGCAAGAACAGAATCAAATTTTATCCAGCAGATGACTGCGCTTTCAGAGCGACATAATGCGCTTTCAGAGAGACATAATACTCTTTCAGAGCGTCAAACACAATCTGAAAAAATGATACTTGATGTTTTAAACGAGCATACAAGAATATTAAATAATTTACCTGAAGCGATAAAAGAAAAAATTGGTTTTACACGATAATTATAATGGAACAATTCATTTATATTGAAAAAACAGTTGAAGATCAGCCTTATATCGGGTAATCTAAGAATAAATTATTGGTTAAACTATATGATGTTTAATCTGGGAGGAAAATATGAAACAATTAATAAGTGTTAATAAGGTAATCATTTTAATTCTAGCCTTTTTTTTGATCTCGGCAACAGTCTCCATTGCAACTCTCGTACCTGTAGACATTATTGAGAGTAACCCAACAACCCATATCGCATTTCAAGATTCGCCATATACGACAATAACGATGAGTTGGAGGTATACGGGAACTGAAAATATTGATTCTTATTTTTATGAAATCAGTGCTGCTCCATATACCATTAATTATGATTCAAATGATAGGGAGATTTCGAATACAGTATCTGATCCTATCGTAAAGGAACATGGGTCATATTATTTGTATATTGCGCCATTTAGAACTATTCCAGGACTTCCTCCCACAAGTGATAAAGGCCCTGTTACAAAATATGGCCCCCTTATTGTTGATACAAAAGCACCAGAAAATGTCAGTATTGGTCCTGAAAATCATACATCAGATAAAAGTCAAATTGAACTAACAATAGGTGCGGATGAACAAATTGCAAAGATTAATGTCAGCGAGGGGATGTATGGTGATGGGACATGGGAGGATGTTGATGGTTCAACGTTTACGTATGATTTGAAACAAGGAGAAAAAAAATATACTCTAAGAATTCAAGTCATGGATAAAGCAGGAGAAAACGAATATGAAAAAAAATCCAGGCAGATGAATGATTTAGTAAGACAACATATCACGAATGCTGATCCATACGAAATAACGTATACTACTGCTGATGACCTGATTATGGCAAAATTCACCTCAGTTCCCACATTATCACAATGGGGCATGTTAATCTTTTTAATTATTCTTATTTGTACAGGGGTTTTTGCAAAACGTCGCATGGTTCCTGCTGTAAGATAATTTGCATATTAAGTTCCTTATTTCAGAAAATGTTATACTTTTCATGTTGAACCAGGATTACGCTGAAGAGGATGAATAAGATGGAATAATACACTTATAATTCATTTTATTATTATTCTTATTAGGAAAACTCTGATAATAAGTTCCTCATTTAATAAATTGCATTCCTTTTTTTTTGAACCAGGATTACGCTGAAGAAGATGAATTAAAAGTGTCTCATTTCATCTTATTCATCTTCTTCAGTGTAATCCTGGTTCAAAAAAGAATAGCATTTACTCTTTCTGAAATGAGGAACTTATTATTAGAGATTTCCTTAGTAATCCTGGTTCCAAAAAAAATGAATGACTCTACTAAATTAACTGGAGAACTAATATTTTCAATTTCATTCATTCATCAACATCCGCAACAAAATCAATACATCCTTTAAATTAACATCCAGATCGCCATTAAAGTCCCCATCAACAAAATATCCATGTGCACCAATTCCCCAAACTTTTCGACTTTTTCCGCAGATATCATTATTAACAGGTAGAAGAAGATCAGATGACAAATCCACACCATTATTAATCAACAGCGCATCAGGTTTGAGCCGAAAATCTCTTTGGGCTACATCAAAAAACAGATTTTCAGGGATCAGATTTGTCATCCCACTGGATAAATGAAAATCGGAATTGTTTGCGGTATTATCTGATGATGCATTATTTGTACTTTGGTCGTTAAAATTATTGGCATAATCATAACCTGATGTGGAATTAAATACGGCATTATTTTTAACAATAGCACCGCCCGAATTGATGCCTTGATTACACTGATACACTGTATTGTTATATACAACAAATCTGACATTTGCTTGAATGGCATAACCTCCAAAATCATAGATGATATTGTTCCAGATATGAAAGCCGGCATCTGGATCAAATGTGGCAATGGCCTGTGTATTATTACCAATGCCTGTGCTTGTAATAATACAATTGCTGACCTGTATTAAATTTTGTTCAGGCGTGATAAAATTACTGGTAATGCCGCGCGTGTTTTGAAATCCATTGGGGTTAATACGAATCTGGAGGCCATCAATGAGAACATAATCCTCCCGAATATAAAGAGGTGCTTGATAATCTGCAGTTGCTGTGATTTCCAATCGATAGGCAGAATTAGTCCATATTCCCTTATGGCGCGCATCGCCTTTGGCTTGTATTTCAATACGATGGGTAGCATCTGTTGTCCATCCATCAATAATCAGTGGCCTTGTGTCTGGTTCAGAAAAAATCTCTTCAATGTTAATCACAGCACTTTGCTGCAAACATACCAGATCGCCCTGGGCACATGACTGAAAATCAATACCCCCAAAATTGTCCTCCCAGTCTTTCAGGGATGAATAACACCTTGTAAATCCGGTGCAATCCTCCCTGAGAACCGCTGTAAAATTATTGTCATCGGATTTTGCGTATACAATTACTGCATTTTCTATTGTTTCTTTTTGGGATTCTCCCTGGAAATTGGTTACCCATAGCGTTACAGAATATTCACCTGGAGAAACATAAGTAAAACTGGGATTTGGTTCATTTGAATCTACCTGAGCATCACCATCAAAATCCCATGCCCACTGGCTGATTGTACCTGTGGATGTATCCATAAAGCTGACAGTAAGTGGTGCCGACCCCTGCGCACTGATGATTTCAAAGCGGGCATCAAATGGAGCAGGTTCTGATAAATATGCCATTGCATGATGAAGTCGGATAAAATACATGGCTGTTTCTTTATTCCAGGGTTTGTTTACGCCAATTGATTTAATATCCTGAGCCATGTAAGAGATGCCATCCCTGCCGAAATTTGTCTGCTCTGCATTGTTTGTCATTTTTCCGGCACGAAGTATCTGGGTAATAATCGGCGATTTTCCGGTTGACCATAGACAGGCATCACTATTGCCATCAACGTCTTCCAGTGAAATCAGATTGCCACCAATGCGATTTCCATCAAAATAGACCTCATCTCTGTTGTTCCATGATCCAGTCCATGAACCATCGGCATCTTTTGAACAACCACTTTGGCCAAAACAGAATTCTCGGATATCATCTCTGGATACATATTTCATGTAAGTATTGGCAAGCCCTGAAAAAACACGAGAAATGCTCACATTGTCTGGCCCCGGCATGATGTCACCCCATTCCTCATAGAGCAAATAAAGGTTTTGCATAAAATACAATGAGACCATCCAGTGCTGTGCGGTTGTAAAACCGGATTCAATATTTTTTTCATTGGATAAAAAAGTGTATTCATTACCTGTGTTGTCTTTCAACAATGCAAGACTTTGGGAAAAGGCATGATTAAACATATGTTTGAAATCATCCAGATAAGCCGGATCATATACATGACCCAAAAAATGAAAGATAGATGCGCTTTGCATACCAACACGATCTACATAACCAACCCAGGCCGCACCACCATTTAAAGGATCGTTTAATGACTCATATTGCCAATCGATTCCTGGATCACGCGTATAAATTTTTTGTTTGGCTTTTCCTGCAAGCTTGAGGAGATCAATCACTTCCATGTCGCCAGTCATGTAGTAATAGAGAATCAGATTATCAAAATATGAATGGGAAGAATTAAAATCAGAACGATATTGTTGATATCCAGTGGGTGCCCAACCCATATAATTGCTTGAGGGATTTTCCGGATCATCTGGCTGAAAAATCTGGGTATGAAGCATACGTCTCGCGCCCATGAAACTTAGATCGTATAAAATATCTGGATTCCCTTCCATTAGAAATTGATGCATCACATTTTTCCAGGCACCATGATAATCTGTCAACGTGCCATTGGAATAAATTTTGTCCCAACCGGGTTGATCCGTGCCAATTTCGCTGTATCCATTCAAACTGGCATAACGTACCAGCGATCCCCATGTCATCAGTCCTTGAAATTTTTCTTTTATCAGAAACTCACGTGTTGTCCGAGTGACTGCGGTCAGCTCGTGATAATAGTCTTGTAATTCAGGCGGTGATTGCTTGTCAGGCGTAAAGGGGATTTCAAGGAAAACATCGGATTTAACACAATAATCATTGGGGGGGAATGCAAATAATCGGTTATTTAATGGGGCAAAATTTTTTGATAAAGCCGTTTCATATGAGCTTCCGGCTGGTAATGCACAAATACCTGTTCGCGCCCATGTTCCCTGATAATCGGCAAAGTATTGGCTGCTGGCCATCACATTTATCTGGATATTGCCATCAGCTTTACTTTGAATAGATTGCGGCTCAAAATAATGCATATGATCAATGGTGACTGCAATATCGCCCTTTGGAGACCGATTAATTATCATGGGACGACTTACCATCGGAATAGTTGTTTGTTGCGATCCATGTTTAATGACAGCGGCATGGGGGTCTGTAAATATTTTCCGCTTTTGTTGATACACAGAAGCCTCTTCAGTTGATACTAATTTCCCTGTGAAAAAGGTGGATGGATTGGCATAAACATCTGTTGCATCATAGGTACTCATGGGCGGAAGGTTTAAAGAAACCTGATTTACTGTAATGGGATCACCATTATAATATCCACCATTTGAGCCCGACCAGTAAAATTTATGATAAATGACAGCAGTGGGCGAACCAGCAAAAAATTCATATCGAATTTTATAGGACAATGGTTTGGCACTTGCGGTGCCAACAGGTTCATTGGTGTAATCTCCCGAGAGTTTGATCACCAGATAATGATCATTTTGACGTTTGATAATGGCCTCGGTTGGCGGTGCTGCAAAAGCCGGTGCTTGCCCCTGAATTTGTGAATGACTGCCCAGATTATTGGAGCTTGATAGAATCGTACCACTATCTGATAATGATATCTCTGAAAATAATCCAAGTCTGTCTTTTGGAATAACAAAGCTTGAAACACCTGTGCTGACCTGAAAGGCTTGCTCTGTTTCTGTTACCGACACTTTTGTTTCAGGTTGCATGGACTTGCCTGAAGTCAGGTAGTAGACACGTTGTTGATTGGCAGGAACAGAGGCAGGAAAATTCACCAGCAGCCACTGAATCGGACATGTGGTATCATCTTTACCCCCTTTCCATCGGCTGAGTACCTCAAAACAGGCAGGAATTTTATTTCTGTCCTGATCTTCAATACAAAGGCCTGACATCTCCTTAATATTATCAGATCGCGCAATGGGAATACCATTACAAACCATTTCGTTGACTCGATCAATACCAAGCGTTTCTTTGATCACCAGCGGTGTAATAATTTGGCTGGGCGGCTGAATTGCCACAATGTCCATGTAATTGAGCATGGTGTATTCATCAAAAATTCCCATTTGCATGGTCAATTTATTATCTGTAATTTCAACCACATAAGTTCGAATAATATAGGGATCTGTTTTTTCATCATCAATAAAAGGAATTCCTTCAATATCTATTTTATTATGTGGGTATTGTCTTCCTTGCCATCCAGCAGAGACAGTAACGTGATATCGCCCATTGGGCAAATCAAACTCAAATGTTTTTTGACGTCCCCAATCATCATATAAAATGCTTTGTTGTCTCGGATCAGAACCAGTGTCGAGATACTTGTACATCACATGCTGCATATCGCCAAACCAGCCATAACCATCTGCTTCATCGTATGGTTGCCATCCAATTTTCATATATGTATTGTCATTGATAATTAAAGGCGAATCAACAGGTTCACTGGCTGGATCTTGAAAATTAATATAATAATTGCCGGGTGCTCCCTGGATTCTGGGGTGCTGATGAGGTGGCGTAATATCTGGTATGGATTGAATTTCATTCCCATTTTTCAAACCCATTTGCCATCGGAGGTTATACATAAACGTATCATCACGGGTATAGCTGGTGAGACCTGAAATAATTTTGTCTGCCTGGGGATCTGCATCATTAAGCTGATCTACCTCAGGCTGTTGGTGATGATTCAATACGAACAAATATTCATAATCTTCCAGACTATCACGCATCAGCTCAAGGCGAATTGATGTCACAAAACGATGATTATTTGAACCATACGTTATGATTTCATTGGTTTCTGATGGTGGATACATCATAAACAAATCCCCATTGTGCTGATCAGTCATGGGATCCATCCAGGGATTTTTGGACCAGTTATTGAGCGAATAATAAGCAATGCCGCGAATTCGGTATTTCCATAAAAACCAACCGGTTAATTTGCTTTCTATACCAGGATGATCCAGGGTGATGGGGTTGAAAAATGGGGGACGGGTGCCATGCAAAAAATAAATCCATGTCTCTTCATTATAATTTCTGGCACGATCATGAGATTGTTCCGGATCATATTGATGAAGGACGGGAAGCCATATATCAATTTTCGCATCTGGAAATTGAGGATGGTTATATATTTCTGATTTGGGCTCCTCGGAGAGCATTAGTTTTAGTTGTGGTGCTGCGCGTTTTAGTTCCTGAGAATACCAGGCGACAGCATCATAGTCGGCCTGATCCTGAGGCTCATTGGCAAAATAATAATAAGCTTTATCCAGATACTGATGATGACTCAGATATTGTTCTATATGGGAAATATAGTCAAACCATTTGGTGTTATAGTCACTGTTTGGTTGATTGGTTTCATACCAATCTGAATCTGTTCTGGCAATATTGCAAAAAGTAAGGGGGCGTTGATCGGCAGACGCATCATTGTTTTGAAATGTCATTGACATAAAACTGGGAAATCCAGTTCCATCATTAAAATTTTGTCCATTTAAATATTGATTAGCGAGATTTTCAAAACCCCAGATATCGTAAGGGTCTGAAAAATTTCCTGTTGAGCAATCATATGAAATAAATGGTTCTCCGCCTTTTCCTGTCAGGCCGCCGGGCCATAGCACCGATTTTGGCGTCAGTCGATGATCAATAAAGAACTGTTTGATTTTTTCAACGTACATCCAATAGCCATCAGAGACATCGTAGGCCTTTAAAATGGTCTGATATGAAAAATTCATTTGCGATTTGACATGGAGATCATGTGGAATTGTAAAATTAAACACATGAAGATTCACCGGAATATTGATATGGCCAATTGTTACAACAGATGTATAATCACCAGATATGACTGATTCAGGAGCATAAAGGCTGAACCAGAAGGCAGTGTTTTCATTTTCAGTTAATTGAACACTGGCATTATTTTCAACAGGCCACAAGGGATCAGGATAATCCCCTGATTGTCCTAAATTATCTGATATCTGTGCAATGGATACATATTTAACCTGATAAATTTCACAAGCGATATTATTTCCGAAATTTCCAATGCTTACACGAATGGATTGTGAAGATTCTGGTTTAGCGACAATGATAAAAGGCTCAAATTCATTTTTGGCTGCCGCAACCCTGACTGTGGATCCTTTTTCAGTTGGTACAGGATCATCTTTGAATACGCGGTTTGATGGCATTGTTGTCCAGATGCTTATGTCAGTTGTGGATTGTGTTAATTGACAGGTGAAAGTGTCATAACTTGCATTTGACATAGTTGTAAATATCAATAAAAAGATAAACTGTAATTTTAAATGGTTATTCATAATTTCCTCCTGAGGAATTGAAAAGTTTCTGATTATATCGGTTTATTTTCAAAGCAAAAAATTCAAATATTTATGTTATAAACACTTCATATTTGAATTTTTGCGGTTTTAAAATCTTTTTTTTGAAGCCCATATCGGCACATTAATTTATGAAACTGCCGAACTGAAATCCCTGTATCTTTCGCCGAAATGTTTATGACACCTTTATTTTTAGTCAAAACTTCTTTTAAATAATTTCTTTCAATATCTTCAATGGCTTTTTTTCTGACCATTGCCAATGGTAAGGAGGTATCAATATTTAAATATGCAACGCCATCGGTATTTTCAAACAAATCTGTTGGAAAGCTTTCAGGGGTGAGCATATTGGAAGTTTCCAAAATATAAGCACGTTCAATCAGATTTTCTAATTCACGAATATTACCAGGCCATTCGTATTGTAATAAAGCGTCGATCACTTGAGGGGAAACATCATTGATTTCCTTTTGATGAAATTGATTCAGTCGCTTTAAAAAGAAATCTACAAAATAAGAAAGATCTTCAGGCCTTTTACGCAAGGGAATTACCTCAATTGGAAAAACATTTAACCGGTAATAAAGATCCAATCGGAATGTTCCATTCTCGCATAATTCTTTTAAATCAATGTTTGTTGCAGCAATTATTCGTACATTGGTTTTAATTGATTTTTCACTGCCCACAGGATAAAACTCCTGATCCTGTAATACTTTTAGTAATTTAATTTGTGCTGATGGCGTAATCGTGCCAATTTCATCTAAAAAGATTGTGCCGCCACTGGCAATTTCAAACTTACCGGTTCTTTTTTTGATTGCTCCGGTAAAAGCACCTTTTTCGTGTCCAAAAAATTCACTTTCAATCAAATTGTCCGGTATTGCGCCGCAATGAATACTGATAAATTGATTATCCTGCCGATTACTATGCTTGTGAATTATTTTGGCAATGACACTTTTTCCTGTACCTGTTTCACCAGTGAGCAAAACAGTACTTTTCGTTGGTGCAACTAGTCGGATTTTATTATAAACTTTTTTCATATTGAGATTGTTTGTATGAATCGATTCCAGACAATCATTCTGCCAGAATTGATCTCTTAAGTAGTCTAATTCTGATTTTATTTTAATACTTTCCCTGATACTTTCAAGCAAGTATTTAACTTCAGCCGGATTCAAAGGGTAATTTAAATAATCCCAGGCACCTGCCTTGACAACTTTCACTGCTTCACGCACAAGTTTTGGATCAGACATCACAACAATTTTTACAGATGCATGAATAAGCCAAAAAGATTGCAGGAATTTTTTATATGTTGATTCACATGGGGCTCGAATCAAATCAATGTCAAAAATGATTACATCGTAATGATTCTGTTTTAATAATTCAGTTCCATTCTCTATCGCTGAACAATGATTTATTGTAAAAGTTGAATCTAAAAATGAATCTAAACTATTTAAATCTTTGATTGATTTTGAAATAACCAGTATTTTTTCCATCCACTATGATTCCTTTGCAAAGTGATAAGGACTTCTTGAAAAATGTGTTTTCCAATTGGAAAAGTCAGACCAGTCGGACTTGTCTGACCAGTCCGATTTTTGAAAATGGGGAAGTTACTTTTCGAGCATTCCTAAGTCTTACAATAATTGTATACTTTGATCAATTGAATAATAAACTATCATAGGCCACCCCCAAGCATGAAAATTCAGAAAGCAGTTATAGCTCATAGACATTGTATACATATTGTCAATAAAATTTATTCTTGTTTTTTTTCATATTTGTAGTACCATGCCAATCATTGATCATTGAAATTACAGTTTCGTTTCATTTATTTACTGAAATTGATTATAGAAAGGAGATCTCTCATGTTAAAACGTTCTCTTCGTTTAAAGTTAATCATTGTCAGCATTCTCATTGGGGTACTACCGGTTTTGTTTATCGGCAGTTTTAGCATTATCAAATTTGATTCTTTTGCCAAACAAACCATTCTAAAAAGTTATCAGGGGTTGGAAGCACAGGCCTATGCAAATATTCAAATTGGCCTGGAAGCGGAACGTCAGCACGTTGCACCGCTGATATCCTCATCAATTACATTAACCCGCCGCCTGGCAAATTCAGCCAATTTGCCATTATATCTCAACTCGCAGCCCAGAGCCATTGAACGCGCAACGAGAGAAGCGCGTCAAATTGTTCAAGGGCTTCTGGAGAATTGTCACATTCAATACCAAATGCTAAAGGAAAAGTTGACCCTGGGCCTGTACAGTGCTGAATACATTTTCCAAAACATTGGTAAGTTTTACATGTCACCCAGAGAAGTCATTACGTGGAATGCCGAAAACCAGATCACAGGTGAAATTAAGACTGTGGAATTACCGGTAGTCCACATTGGTATTGAAATTATTGAAAAAGTGTTTTCTTATTCTGACCGGTTTGTTCCAATTGTGGATGATGTTCAGGAAATGACAGGCGTTCACTGCTCTGTCTTTCAAGTGATGAACGAAGATGGTGATTTGTTACGCATTGCAACAAATGTTCAAAATGATGATGCCAAAAGAGCCATTGAAACCTTCATTCCGGCGATAAACCCCAATGGTGAGCCCAATGCAGTTGTGCAAAGCATTAAAAATGGTATTTCCTACAGAGGCATTTCCAATGAATATCATAGCCGATATGTCTCGATTTATCAGCCTATTTTTAATGATTCTGGTGCGTTACTCGGTGCTTTTTTTGTGGGGGTGCCGGAAAAAAATGAAACGCTTTATACCTCCATTGAAAAAACCAGTATTGGCCAGAATGGATATGCCTTTGTAATGAATTTCAAAGGAGATATCCTGGTACATCCAGATTCAGAAAAAATAAACAAGAACATTATTAAAGACTTGCATCTAACGCCCTTTCAACAGATTCTGGACAATCCTTATTCTAAGGGTGTCAAAACATTCTTTTATGAAATGAATGGCCATCGCATGTATACAGCTTATGCCTATTATCCGCATCGTGACTGGATTATCTGTTTGAATGGATTTCTTGATGAAATTGTTCAAGAAGAAATTAACCGATCCACTGAATTACTTCAAAAAGAAATTTATAATGCCTATGTTTCGTCAAAAATTCAGATGGATCAGAAAACATACTACACAATCAATCAAATATGTTTTATTAACACAAAGGGGAAAAAGCTACTGAACCTTCGCAATGGTTCGTTTGAGAATATACCCAAAGATTTCAAGGCAAACTGGTTTCATGAGGGATTAACTGCAAATAGGAGTGAAGTCAGGCATCCGGGTATATTTGAATCTGATGATCAATCTGTCATTGAAATGATTCTATATTCACCCGTTTATTTGAAAAATAAATGCCAGGGGTTAATAACACTTCATTTAGATTGGGATGTGATTGGCAAAGTAATATCCGATTATCAATATGGTCAAACCGGGTTTTCTTTTTTAATTGATGATAAAGGTATTGTGGTCAGTCATCCCAAATATTCAATTAGTGATCCTGTCGATTTCAGTGATATAAAATATGGTAAATTATCCGCAATTGTAAAAAACCACATGCTGGCAGGTAAAAATGGTCAGGATCGCTATTCTTTTAAAAACAGGGATCATCTGATTAATTACCTGTCATTTCAAGTTGCAGATAGACAATATACCCTTTCAGCCACTGTACCGGTGGATGAATTTTTATTTGTGGCCAATAAAATACGTAAAAATGCAGAAAATGAATTTGGCTTGATATTACGAATTATCATATTTTTTATACTGTTTTGCGTCGCATCTGCCGCTGGATTTGGCATATTTTTAAGTCGATGGTTTACCCGTCCAATAGACCAGGTTGTTGCATTTGCCCAACAGGTATCTCATGGTGATTTATCCAAAACCCTGAAACAGGAATCTACTGATGAAATCGGCAAATTGCTTTCTGCAATCAATGCAATGGTTGTGTCATTCCGAAAGATTGTTTCAGATGTTAAAAATAAAGGATTTCGTCTGGCGCAGTCATCAGAAGACATGGTGCGAATTGCGGGGCAATTATCAGGAAATTCCGAAAAAATGAGTCAACAGGCGGACTCAGTGGCCGGGACATCCAGACAAATGTCCAACAGTATAGATTCTATTGCTTCCAGTATGGAAGATATCAGCTATCGCATTAATAATGTCAGTCATACAACCGAACAGGTATCAATAAATGTGAACTCTATTGCCCTTTCTGTAGATAATATGTCCAAATCCATGTCTAATATTGAGCAAAATGCGCGTCTTGGTTCCAGTATTGCGGCTGAAGCCCTGTCCAAGGCTAACACAGCTGAAAATGCAATGAACCTGCTCAAAGAATCTGCTGATGAAATTGGCGGTGTGACTGATGTTATAAAACGCCTGGCTTACAAAACGAATTTGCTTGCCTTAAACGCCTCAATTGAGGCCGCTGCTGCTGGAGACTCCGGGCGAGAATTTGCTGTTGTTGCGGATGCAATCCAGAATTTTGCCATCCAGAGCAATCAGGCGGCTGAAGATATTGCCATGCGGATTCTAAGTGTTCAGACCAATACTGAAGATGCCATTCAGGTGATTCTGGATATTTCAAAAATTATTGATAACATGAACAATGCGGCTGAAACGATATCGTCAACCGTTGAAGAACAAGCCCGTGCAGCAGGTAACCTTTCCCATAATGCGAATGAGGCAGATTCCCGTTCAAAAGCGATTTCTGATGCCATGATTGAACTGGCACAAGCGGCAAATAATGTATCAATCCATATTGCTGAAATTGCCAGAGGTGCAAAAAATGTCAGCGAGAATAATCACCTTGTCAGTGAAGCTGCGGCTGACAGTAATCAGGAAATTCAACGTGTGAATACGTCAGCCAATGAACTGGACAGATTGGCAACAGAATTGCACGTACTTGTTCAGGCATATGAAACGTCCTCAAAGGAGAAACTATGATCTTACGTTGGACACTGAGCTATTGTCTTTTGTTTACTTTTGTGTTCACAACTTTTGACGCAAATGCTTTAAAATATAAAAACATTCATATACATGGTTTTATTTCCCAGGGGTACATGATTTCTGATCGCAATAATTATCTGGCAGATTCACATGGTGGAACGTTCGAGTTCAATGATGCTGCAATCAATATTTCCAAACAGTTTTATCCAAATTTTCATATTGGCTGCCAACTCTATACACGTGATATTGGAGATGTGGGCAACAATAAAATTGAGATAGACTGGGCCTTTGCAGACTATCGAATGACAGATCTCGTTGGATTTAGAGTGGGAAAAATAAAGATCCCACATGGATTATATAATGAAACACGTGATATTGACATGCTTCGCACCTTTATATTTTTACCGCCTGTGTATTATGATATTTCTCGGAGTACAATCAATGCCATGAATGGGGTTGATATATATGGCAATTATCAATTTGAAACCATTGGTAATGTCGAATATCAAATTTTAAATGGTGTAAAACGTATTGAAATTGACAGTGGATGGAGTCGATATATGGAACGTCGCGGTATGGATATAACAAATTTTGAGTCTGGCTATACAGGATGTGGCAAATTAAGCTGGTCGCCCAATATCAATGGTTTACGATTGGGTGTCACAAGCATTTTTTTTGATATCAATGCAGATGCGGAGTTGCATAAGTTTCCATTGCCGCCACAATATAGTATATCCGGGCCTGATCTAAAGTATCAACTGAGTAATTTTAACGTTATGGTCAATTATGTAGAATATACCTTACAAGAAATGATATTTGCAGCCGAGTATATGACATTCAGGGGGGATCTTGTTATTAAAACGATTTCTTCTGAACTACAACCAATTGTTTTTCAGGTGCCAATCAAAACAGATGCATTTTATTTGAGCATGACGTATCGACTGACAGATTTTTTCGAAATGGGGGGATATTATGCTGTTTTTTGGCCAGATGCATCAGATAAATATGGGGAACTGCAAATACAGGATTATATCGGATGGCATAAGGAAGCTGCCCTTTGTTTTCGATTTGATATAACCGATTCATTAACGTTTAAAACCGAAACTCATCTCATTGACGGGGGCGCATTGATGATGCCTCAAGATAACCCTGATGGTGTTGAGCAAAGGACGGCATTGTTATTGCTAAAACTTGCGTATAGCTTTTAGCAATAAGGAGGATATAACTAAATGAATAGTCGTGTGCTTCGTTTTTACCTCAACTTGATCTTATTAAATTTGTTTGTACAAATTATTCCCAATGCGAATGTGTATGCTGTTCCTGTTAAAATTATCGTCCATCCAGATATACAGGATTCTTTATCAGCCAATGATATACGCAATATTTTTTTAGGAAAAAAAACACAATGGGATAATAATCAACGGATTCGGTTTGTTTTATTTACAGAAGAAACAACCTACCAGTCGTTTATCACGCATTATGTTCGAAAAACCTTGTATCAGTATCGTAACTATTGGCGAAAAAAAGTTTTTACCGGAACAGGCATGATGCCTGTTATGTTTAACAAATGCAGGCAATGTATCGAATATGTCAACCAGACACAAGGGGCAATCAGCTTTGTTCCAGAAAACTGTATTGTGCCTAATGATGTCAAGGAAATAACATTGGATTAACAATTGGTAATTATTGATTCGATTCGTTGAATATCATCAGGTATATCAACCTCAGGAGAGTCAAATGGGGTAACTACCACGCGAAGCGGAATACCATTCTCCAACACGCGCAATTGCTCCAGTTTTTCAATATTTTCAAGGATGCCCTGTGGAAATTGATTAAATGTATCCAGAAATCGACGTCGATATGCATACACACCGAGATGCTTATACATGTCTTCGGCCGGTTTATCCCGACCAAATGGAATGGGCGCGCGTGAAAAATATAGCGCGTTGCCATTCTTATCAAAGACAACTTTCACATCTTTGGGATTAATTTTTTCTCTTGGATCCACAATACGAAACGCCAGTGTTGACATGTCAAGATTCTGATCAGTTTCAAAGGGAGAAATCACTTGATCCAGACTTCTCGGATCAATCAAAGGCTGATCGCCTTGAACATTGATGACAATATCATCCATTCCCAGTTCTAATAATTGGGCCGCTTCTGCCAAGCGGTCGGTTCCTGAATGATGTACCGTGTTCGTCATGATGACTTTTCCACCAAAGGCTTCAACAGCATCTTGAATACGCTGGTCATCTGTTGCAACAACAGTCGTATCCGCAGCTTTGGATCGTACTGCACGTTCATATACATGTTGTATCATCGGTTTACCATGGATTGCGGCCAGTGGTTTGCCCTCAAATCGGCTGGATTGATACCTTGCCGGAATGATGGTTGCTATTTTCATTGTGTTTAATCCTTCTTTTGATTTGATTATTGTTTTTTTTATGATTACGTAACAGTTTTTAGCGAAATGACTGTAAATCAAACTTTTCTTTTCTTACGTGATCATAAGACTTATCAAGTAAGTAGTTTTAAAAAATAGTAAATAATTTTTGCAGTCAACCCCCATATCATCGCTTCTGGTGTTTGATAGACATACACATTTAGCGGAACACCACCCCATGCGTGATGATATCTTTTCGGAAGACCGAGTTCTTCCACAGGCAATAAAATTTTTGTTTGGCCATTGGTCAGTTTTTCAAAAGGATGCGCCTTGAGTTTGACTTGATAGATATCCGGCGGATTGTTTTGAAAATAACTGACGGGTAACAAAAAAATTCGTGCCACTTCCTTGCTGTCATATTCAAGCTGAGAGATATCATCAATATGAAGCATGCCAACATAAGGATCTACTGTAAGTCCCATGGGGGCCAATACGGTATCCATTGAACCAATAATTTCAATTTGCGATAAATCAATCCCCAATTCTTCAATGGTTTCACGTATGGCTGTTTGTTCAAAAGACGTATCGACATTCTTTTGGTAGAATCCACCGGGAAAACAAATTTCTCCCCCCTGACGAATGGATGGTGAACGTTCTTCAAATAAAAAGTGATATTGTTCTGTGGTGTATACAAGGGGAACGAGTACTGCTGTGTTGAAAAATTCTTCTTTTCCCATGATATTTGGGTATTTAGGGAGATTGTGCTTTAAATTTTTAATATTCATTGTTTGATTCGTTATTTCTTTTAATTGACTTAGGAAATTTCTGATAATAAGTTCCTCATTTCAGAAAGAGTAAATGCTATTTTTTTGAACCAGGATTATACTGAATAAGATGAATAAGATGAAATGAGACACTTTTAATTCATCTTATTCATCTTTTTCAGCGTAATCCTGGTTCAAAAAAAAGGAATGCAATTTATTAAATGAGGAACTTATTATATTATCAGAGAGATTTCCTTATCAGGAAATCTTCAGGGCTAAGTTAGTAAGCATATAATTTCAGCTTAATCTTGGTTCAAAACAAATAGAATTAACTTTCTGAAATCAGGAACTTATTTTTAGAGAATTCCTCATTTAATTAATACTTGATATTTTTTAAATAATGTAAGATATATTGAATTATCATTAAAAAGTCAAGATCACTATTTGACTTGTGTGAGAACGACTTTTATACCATTCGCAACCGCTACTGGCACTTGCTCATTTGAAATATTTCTTTTCATCAAATCTTCAAAGAGAGGAATTTATGCTGTCAACAAACAATGCATATACACTGGCCATTGATTTGGGAACTTCGGGCCCCAAAATTGCTTTAATATCAATGACAGGAGATATCATTCAAAGTGTCGTTGAATCAACCTCCTTATTATTGAAGCCCGAAGGTGGTGCCGAACAAAACCCTGATGACTGGTGGGAATCTATTAAACGTGGTGTACATCGTATACTTGCCAATATTCAAAAAGATAATATTATTGCCATTTGTTGTACAAGCCAATGGTCTGGAACTGTTCCAGTGGATAAGCAAGGCAATCATTTAATGAATGCGATTATATGGATGGATTCCAGAGGTGCGCCTTTTGTGCAGGAATTAACAAATGGCTGGCCAGAATTAAAAGGGTATGGACTATGGAAAGCATTGCATTGGATTTATCTCACAGGTGGTATACCAACACATTCTGGAAAGGATTCTATTGCTCATATACTTTATATTAAGCATAAACTACCAGATATTTATGAACGAACATTCAAATTTCTAGAACCAAAAGATTATCTGAATTATCGTTTAACCGGTGAATTTGCATCATCTTATGATGCCATTGCATTGCACTGGCTGACTGACAATCGAAACATCAATAAAATTACCTATGCCAGCAAATTAATCAACTGGGCAGCATTAGATCGAGACAAGTTGCCTCCCCTGAAAAAATCTATTGATATTTTAGGTCCGCTGTTGCCAGTAGTGGCTGATGAGTTAGGTCTTTCCCGCAACACTCAGGTGATTATTGGATCACCTGATGTTCAGGCAGCGGCTGTTGGCTCCGGTGCTGTTGACGATTATAAACCACACCTCTATATTGGGACATCATCATGGTTAACCTGCCATGTGCCGTTTAAAAAAACGGATATTTTTCAAAATATGGCCTCACTGCCATCTGCCATTCCCGGCAAATACTTTATTGCGGCTGAACAGGAAACTGCCGGTGCCTGTATTAATCATTTAAAAGATAATCTTTTATTTCCCAATGATTTATTAAATCATGAAAGCGGTGTGCCAGAAGACTTTTATGAAAAACTGACACAGCTTGCCGATACTGTTTCACCGCTGGAACAAAACGTTTTGTTCACCCCCTGGCTGTATGGTGAGCGGACACCTTTTGATGATCATCATATCCGGGCAGGTTTTTATAATATTTCATTGGAGACACAACGCGCTCATTTGATCAGAGCAGTGTTTGAAGGCGTGGCGTTTAACGCACGATGTTTGTTAAATGGCGTAGAATCGTTTACCGGACGTACAATGGAAAGCATTCATATGATAGGCGGCGGCGCACAGTCAGATTTATGGTGCCAGATTCATGCTGATATTTTGGGGCGGGTAATTAAACAAATCTGTCATCCAGTTCACGCCAATGCACGCGGTGCTGGCTTTATTGCTGCGGTTGCCCTGAAGGAATTACATTGGAATAATATTGCAGATTGTATTAAAATTGAAGGTATATTTCATCCGACGCCTGAATATCAGAATCATTACAATCAGATGTTTGAGGAATTTATGAATATTTATCGAAATAATCGTCAAATGTACTATCGGTTAAATGCGTCTCAAAAATCAATTTAATTAATTGCTATATTTCATTTAAAATGGGGGACCTTATTTTTCAAACATCCCTAAATTTATGTCTGATGGCATATATGTTACATGCGCAACAAACGTTCCGGGTTGAATGGGAATAGAACCATCATCGACTTTTGCATAAACGTCACTGGTAATGATCTGGCCCGTATCACCAATAATTGTAATTTTTAAATTGCATAAGGGCGGCGGCGTCACTGATGAAGATATAAGATGACTGTTATTTGAAGCAGCAATGATTTCACCAATACAATTAGCTGAGTTGGTATCTTTGCATGTAATAAGTGAAAATTGTATCTGATAAGGATTATTTAAGCGATGAAACGACAGTTTTTGTTTGGGTGGCAGGCAAACGCAAAGATCTGGTTCTTTGCCAATACCACCTATTTCATAGATTGTGATAGTTTTTTTTAAGCCTTTGGGCATCACGTGAAGTTTATTATCTATGCGAAGTTCTTGATCACATGCTTTCAATGTTTGTTCAGAAATCAGTATTTGCCCGCCCAATGAGTAAGATTCGATTCGTGAAGTCAGGTTGACATTGCTGCCAATAACACCATATTTGGCACGCCTGGCTGACCCGATATTACCGACAATAACTTCACCCGTATTAATGCCAATGCCCATTGAGAGTTTTGGATAGCCCATATGTTGATTGCTTTCATTAACCTGATTCATGGCAATTTGCATTTCCAGAGCGCAGGAGATCGCACGACAGGCATCATCAGATTTTGTAAAAGGCGCACCAAAAATAACCAGAATGGCATCTCCAATAATTTCATCGATAGTGCCCTGATATTTAAAAATAATGTCAGTCATTTTTCGTAAATAGTTGTTTAATATCCAAAGCACTTCTTCGGCTTCAAGTTTTTCTCCTATTGATGTAAAGCCTCTGAGATCACTCATCAAAATGGTGACATTTTTTTTTTCACCGCCCAATTTCATCCCTTGTGGCGTATCCAGAATGCTTTTAACAATTTCATCAGATAAATACCGACCAAAGGTTTTTTTTATAAAACGATTGCGGATTTCAAGTTCACGTTTTTGATTTTCTACACGTTCATTTGCCCTTTTCAGGCTTTTGCTGAGGTTTGCGATATGAAAATGTGTTTTCAGTCGTGCCATTAATTCGTTATTGGAAACTGGTTTGGTCAGATAGTCATTGGCACCGGCTTCAAGGCCTTTCACAATATCAGATATTTGATCCTGGCCCGTCAACATGATTATGGGCAATTCATTTGAAGAAAATTGTTGTCTGAGTTCTTTGCATACATCAATACCATTTTTTCCTGGCATGATAACATCAAGTAGAATTAAATCCGGTTGCAATCCATTTCGAATTTTTTCCAATGCATCGTTACCGTTCACTGCTTTCGTAACTGTAATATTTTGAATTTTTAACTGCTGGGAAACAACCTCCAGACTGATCGGTTCATCATCAACGACAAGTACATGTGCATCTTGAATATCAGGCATTTGCTGCATATGCTTATTTATAGATTCGAATGTTTTTGACATTTTGTCACTTTGTTAATAATTATATTTGTTTTTTCACCATTACTTAGCGGCCGATAAAGCCAACCTTCAGAAAAAAAGCTGTACTTGCAACAAGTATAATTGATGCACCTGCTGAAATATTAAATTTAAAAGCAATGAGCAGGCCGACGATGCTAAAAAGACTTCCCAGTACAATGGCAGCAATCATCATTTGAAAAAGAGATTTTGCGTATTGTTCCATGATATAAGCTGGAATTGTCAGCAGTGCAATTACCAGAATCAAGCCCACAACCTGAATCACAAGAACGATTGTAATAGCCAGCAGAATAATCATTGAAAAATAAAGGGTTTTTACATATACACCCCGAACCTTTGCAAATTCTTCATCATAAGAAATGGCCAATAAGCTGTCATAAAACAAACTGATAAAAAGACAGTTGACAAATGCCATGCAAGCCATCACAATCAAATCTGTTTCCGGGACTGTAAGAATGCTGCCAAATAAGTAACTCATCAAATCAACTTGATAGCCTGGCGTTAAATCAACGAGGACAATCCCGCAAGCCATTCCTGATGCCCATATCACACCAATGATTGCATCAGATCGTTCTTTATTGTGTAATGCAATGATTGCCATGAGAATGGCTGTTGCAATAGAAAATCCAATGGTGCCCACCAGAAATGACCATCCCATAAATATGGATAATCCAATTCCGCCATAGGCCGCATGTGCAATACCACCAGACAGAAAGACGAGCCGGTTCACAATGGCCAATGTTCCCATAATACCACATATAATACTCGCAAGCAGACTTGCCATTAAAGCATGCTGCATAAAATCGTATTGCAGGGCTTCAATCATTGTGATTTTCCATTTACGAATCCATGATCATGATTTTGTAAAACCCGGTGCGGCATACCGTGTGCAATAAGCTCTATCGGACATTCATTTCTAATTTCATCCGGGTACATGCTTTGAATCGTTGTGTCTGAAATTTCGGATTGTTCATGATAATAAACACTTCTGTTGACACATGCAACAGATTTAACATGTCTGGATATCGCCAGCATATCATGGCTGACCATGACAATTGTTAATGTTTTGTTCAATGCCTCCAACAGACTGTAAAATTCGATCTGTCCTCTGGAATCAATACCTGTAGTGGGTTCATCAAGGAGCAGTATTTCAGGATCCGTCATCAATGCTCTGGCAATATTTACCCGTTGACGTTGCCCGCCGGACAAAGATTTCATCCTGGCTTTACCATATTCCGACATCCCCAGAGATGCTAATATATCCAGGGCTTTTTGTCTATTTTGTTTTCGCGGCCAAAACAGGTGTTTACCGGGGGATAATGCCCCCATTTGGACAACATCAACTACTGAAATAGGAAAATAACGATTGTTATAGCTTTCTTGTGGTACATATCCAATAAAATGTGAGGCTTTTTGTGGTGTTTGTCCTTTTACTACAATTGAACCGCTGTCTGGTTTTAGCAAACCGAGGATTAATTTTAACAGGGTAGTTTTTCCCCCGCCATTGGGACCAATAATGGCAATATAGTCTTTTTGTCGAACTGATAAATTGACATGTTTCAGTACAGATCTTTGGTGATAAGCAAAGGAAACATTTTTTACTGCTATCAGTATGGGTTTATTCATTGCTTTACCATTTTCCTTGCCACATTTTTGAGGTTTTCTGCCCAGTTTACACTTAAAGGATCAATCATGATAAGTTTGCCACCGATTGATTTTGAAATTAAATTGGCACTTTTTGAAGAAAATTGGGGTTGAGCAAAAATTACTTTGATCTCGTTACTTTTTGCACTGTCAATCAGATGCGCCAGTTGAGATGGTTTAACATCTTTTCCTTCAGTTTCAATTGGAATTTGATGCCATCCATAGGCATCAGCAAAATACCCCCATGATGGATGAAACACCATGAATGTTTTATGGCGGTACTGTGATAAAATATGCATTAATTCGGTATCCAGAGCCACAATTTGTGATATGAATTGATGATAATTCTTTGTAAAAAAAGTGCGCTTTTGAGGATAAAGATTTATCAATGCAGTAAATATATTACGTGCCTGCAAGAGTGTCAGTGGTGGGGAAAGCCAGATATGCGGATCAGGTATATGGTGATTATGATTATCCATCTGATGATGATGACGATGGGAGTGCATGGGCCTTTTTTTTATGCCTTGATCTGTTTGGATAATGGTCAGATCTGGATATAATTGTTTAATTTTTGGCAGCCATTTTATTTCAAAAGGAACGCCGATTGCAAAATATAATTTGGCTTTTGACAGTTTTACCATTTGTTGAGGGCCTGGTTCATAGGTTACAGGGCTTTGACCTGGCAGGACCATAACCTGTATATCAAGGCTGTTTTCGGCGATACCTTGTACAAAATATTTTTGGGGCAAAATACTGACAAATATTGTGGGGAGTTGTTCTGCATTTGCTGCTGCTGCGAGTATCATGTATAAAAAAATAGTTAAATACTTATTCATAAACGCCTTTCAATTAATGCTGATACGATTGCAAACTATTCACAATTAAATCCTTTTCTTTCAAATCTGAAATAGCTGTACAGATTGCCTTTGCGCCGGCGATTGTCGTTGCATAGGGGATATGATATTTTAATGTTGTCCGTCGAATTTTATAGCCATCTTGAATGGTCATGGCATCTGGTTCACCCGTATTTATGACCAGTTGAATGTCGTTGTTTTTAATGGCATCAAGTACATGCGGACTTCCCATTGAAACCTTGTTAATTATCTTCACGTTCAGCTCATTTTGAGATAAAAAGCGAGCGGTTCCATGTGTGGCAAATATTTCAAAACCCATTTGAACAAATTGTCTGGCAACCGGCAGAATGAGTGGTTTATCTTGCGCTTTGACACTGATAAATACGTTTCCCGATTTGGGCAGGTTTTGTCCGGCAGCGAGTTGTGCTTTAAAAAATGCCTGTCCAAAGCTGGTATCAATTCCCATTACCTCACCGGTTGATTTCATCTCTGGCCCCAAAAGTGTATCCACTCCAGGAAAGCGATCAAAGGGTAAGACAACCTCTTTTACAGAAAAATGATTTACATGAACTTCCTGTGTTAATCCCAGATCGCTCAGTTTTTTACCCAGCATGACCTTTGTTGCCATACTTGCCAATGGAACACCTGTTGCTTTGCTCACAAAGGGGATTGTTCGAGATGCGCGGGGATTGACTTCCAATACATATAACTGCTCATTTTGAATGGCATATTGAACATTCATTAATCCAATAACGTTCAGTTCTCTTGCCATTGCTTTGGTGGCATCGATAACCTGAGACAAGATATTGTCAGAAATATTTCCAGGCGGTAAAACACAGGCCGAATCTCCAGAATGAACACCCGCTTCTTCGATATGCTCCATGATGCCGCCAATAATTGTTGTGATGCCATCAGAAATGGCATCAACATCAAGTTCAACAGCATTTTCAACGAACCTGTCGATCAAGACCGGATGTCCAGGTGATGCCATCATGCCCAGACGTGTAAAGTCGGCCAGTTCAGACTGGTTATAGACTATTTTCATGGCCCGACCGCCAAGCACATATGATGGCCGAACGACCACCGGATAACCAATTCTATTTCCCACATCAATTGCTTCATCAACAGATCTGGCAGTGCCATTATCAGGCTGCACCAGCTTTAACTTATTGAGCATTGATTGAAATAACTTACGATCTTCTGCCCGATCAATGCTTTCCGGTTGTGTACCCAATATTGGTACATTTGCATTATGAAGGGCTGTGGCAAGATTCAAGGGGGTTTGTCCGCCAAATTGAACAATAACACCATCAGGCTTTTCTGTCTGAATGATATGCATGACATCTTCAAATGTCAGAGGTTCAAAATACAGCTTGTCTGATGTATCATAATCTGTGCTAACTGTTTCAGGATTACTGTTCACCATAATGCTCTCAATACCTTCATCACGCAGTGCAAAGGAAGCATGGACACAGCAATAATCAAATTCAATTCCCTGACCAATTCGATTGGGCCCACCCCCCAATATGACAACCTTCTTTTTTGTATTAATTCGCGCTTCATTTTCTTCTTCATAAGTTGAATAATAGTAAGGCGTTGCGGCTTGAAATTCTGCTGCACAAGTATCCACCAGTTTATAGACAGGATAAATGTTCTGTTCTTTTCGAATGAGGGCAATTGTCTCAGGTGCAACATTCATCAAATAAGCGATTTGTTGATCTGAAAAGCCAAATTGTTTGGCTTTTTCAATCATTTCAGCATTACATGGATTTGCCTGGATTTGTTTTTCCATGTCAACAATCTGTTTTAATTGAAAAAGAAACCAGCGGTCAATTCGGGTAATTTCATAAATATCATCCAGAGAGTATCCCTGTTGTAATGCGTATCGAATATAAAAAATCCGCTGAGAATTTGGGATTGAAAGCTTTTGTTCAATTGTGTTTTTATCAGGTTCCGGACAAATGTCTTTACCGTCAGCTCCCAGACCAAACCGACCAATTTCAAGAGATCGCATGCCTTTTTGAAATGCTTCCTTGAAAGTACGCCCAATGGCCATTGTTTCTCCCACTGATCGCATGGATGTTGTCAATTCGTCAGGAGTTTCCGGAAATTTTTCAAATGTCCATCGCGGTATTTTTACCACACAATAGTCCAATGTCGGTTCAAAGCATGCAAGGGTTTCACGTGTAATATCATTGGGGATTTCATCCAATGTATAGCCAACAGCCAGTTTTGCAGCAATTTTTGCAATAGGAAAACCGGTTGCTTTTGATGCCAGCGCAGAACTGCGGGATACACGTGGATTCATTTCAATCACAACCTGTTCCCCGGAATCTGGATTCACAGCAAATTGAACATTAGAACCACCGGTCTCCACCCCGATTTCGCGCATGATTGCAATACTTGCATTACGCATTTCCTGAAATTCTTTATCTGTCAAGGTTTGAGCAGGCGCAACAGTGATACTGTCACCGGTATGAGTGCCCATCGGGTCCATATTTTCAATTGAACATACAATGACCACATTATCATGAATATCACGCATTACTTCGAGCTCGTATTCTTTCCAGCCCAAAATGGATTCCTCAAGCATAATTTCATGGATCAATGAGGCATCAATACCATACCGCGCCAGTTTTTCGAGTTCTTCATAATTATAAACAACCCCACCGCCTTTGCCACCTAATGTAAAACTGGGTCGGACAATAATGGGAAATCCAATTTCGTTGGCAATGTCATGTACCTGGGTCATATTTTTGGCGATGCCACTTTTCGGAATGCGCAAATGAATATTTTTCATGGCCTCACGAAATAAATCGCGATCTTCCGCTTTTTTGATCACATCCGCACGGGCACCAATCATTTCAACGCCATAGGCATCGAGTACGCCCATTGATGATACTTCAATGGCAGTGTTCAATCCAGTTTGACCGCCCAGCGTGGGAAGGATTGCATCTGGACGTTCTTTTTCAATAATTTTTGATACGATTTCCGGCGTAACAGGTTCTATATATGTGGCATGGGCCATATCCGGATCAGTCATAATTGTTGCCGGGTTACTATTGACAAGAACGACATGATAGCCTTCTTCTTTAAGGGCTTTACACGCCTGTGTTCCCGAATAATCAAATTCACAGGCCTGGCCAATAATAATGGGGCCGGCTCCGACGATCAAAATTTTTTCCAAATCAGTTCGTTTGGGCATGGTATTTGTTATCCTGTAATCATTTTAAATATTTCCCCATTTTAATAATGTATGTATTAAATAACTGTAGTGGGAAACATATTTTTAGAACGCTTCTTACTTAGCTGGTCAGGTCATTTTGCTAAGATGTTAAGAACAGTTTTGTTTTTGCCTCTGTAGTTGATTTTGAAGGTCATCAATTTTTTGTTCAAAAAGGCGATACATGTGATCAGGAAGGTTTTGATCTTTTAATAAATTTTGATATGTTTTGATTTCTCCTTTGATTTCTCCTTCTTTTAGACCTTCTTTTAGACCTTCTTTTCGACCTTTTTTTAGACCTTCTTCTCGACCTTCTTTTAGACCTTTTTGCAGACCTTTGAATTCACCTTCTTCTCTGGCAGTTTCGATCATATCTATATCTCTGACAACATTGATCAAGTATCGTTCATATGATTTACGTTCCGCTTCACTCATTGCCTGAATCTTCAATTTCTCTCTGGCTTTGTCAATATTTTTTGCTTTAAAATTTTCAGGAATCTCTCCATTCTTAAGCATATAGATCCATTCATCAATGTCTGAATTGATCGTGTTCTTAAATCTTTCAACATTAATGAGGTAATATTCTGGAAATATTTCTTTTTCAATATTTTTTTCTTTGAATACAAAGACTTTTTCTGACATTTGAAGTCTTTTTCTAATGATTAAAGGGGTATTCGTATTCAGGCCTTTAAACCGTGTAGATCCATAATAAATATAATCATCGCCTCGCCCAAGGTTGAAATACAATATGCTGATAGAAATCACTTTTTTTATCGTTATATACGGCTCACCCAGTTTTGCATTTTCTACAATGACTTTTGAGGTGCCAAAAAGAAGACGTTCCAGGTAGTCACTTTCCAGTTCATTCTGAATTTCAATAATAATGTGCTGCCCTTTGCCATCTAAAACCAGAATATCCACACGATTAAATTTTTGGCGCTTTGTTTCTTGATTGGACTCGCTTTCAATTAATTGAACAACAGTAATATCATCACGAAGAATCGCTGATAAAAAGCCTTCCAGGACATCAAAATTTGCTTTATCTCGTAATATGGTTTTGATTGCCCAATCAAAACGTATAACTTTTTGATTTTTCATGCTGTCCTCCTTTCCATAAACAAAAATAGATTTCCATATAAATCAATCATGCATCCTTCAAATTTGTTGAAAAGGCGTTAACACTTTTCCGAAATTGTGATTCCGGTTTTAGAGACGCACGGCTGTGCGTCTCAATTTTTCCAGATGAAACAATTATTGCTCATCTTCCTGCGTACAAAAATATTCAATGGTTTTCTGGGCACATGTTTTACAATAATGCAATTTGGCCAACATGGTGTCTATCATACGATCATATAATTTTTGATTTTCCTCATTTGTACGGTTTGCCAGTGCCCCAATTAAACTTCCAGCCCCGGCAATGTCGGACTTTAAACGAACATCAGTAACTGCTTTGACCAGTTCAAGGTTGTCCATAAAATCATATTCCGGTTCAACAGACATTTTCTGCCCATAAATTTTCCGGACGGTTGTGCGAAACGATTCACGCTGTTCCTGAGTCTTTAGCCCCAATCGTTCTTCAACACTTTTGATGTATCTTTCATCAATTTTTAAGGCTTTCAATTCTCCGGTTTGAGGGTCTTTATATTTCCACATTTTGTCTGGGCCCAGATTTTCAGCATCAATACCAATGATCATATTGACATAATTCATGACATCCTTGCGAATGGCCAGTGGTTCGTCCATGTAGGCATTGAACATTTCAGTCATAATTCGTTCTCGGTACAATCCTTTTGCTGTTTTGATATCATCAAGGTATTTTGTTCGGTCATTGGCATCAGAAACATAATCCAGAATGACACGCTCCAGAGATTTGAAAATATCATTGGCAAACATACACTGGCCTTCATTTGTTTCTGAACTTTCCACAAGCAGTTGAATGGCACGTCCCAAATTGCGCTGTCCCAGACCTTTTTGACCAAATCGTTTGGTAATGTCCGCTTCCTGGTTCAGTGTATCAATAACCTCTGCCAGGGTTTTAATGCTTTTTTCGCCAGCGACTTCACCGGCTGAGAGTTTCATTGTTTCTATGGGGGTTAATTTTTCTGAATGAGGCAAGCGTGTCAACACCACTGCCACTGATGCCGCGTAGTTCAAGTTGGGATCCTGATGCAGATATTCGTTATTAAAGGTAGTTTTGGTTTCTGATCCAATGGCATAGGAAGTCAAACTTTCCTGAAGTTTATAATTGGTATTATGAGAAATATAGCTGATACGACATCTATCCACAATGGGTGCTTCCTCTTTTTCAGACAAAAATCGGTTAAATTCCGAATTATTACTTGTGGCAATAATCAGGGTATCAATCGGCCATTTGTAGCCATCAATCTCGATGGTTCGATTTTGAATGACCCCCAGATAAACCTGAACCAGATCTTTTTTATTTTTGTATATTTCATCACTGAAATGAATGCCGCCACCGGCAACACGCGCCAATGCACCACGTCTGAGATCAAATCGGTAAGGGTTATTTGTATCGGTGATATGCAGCAGACGTTGGATAGATTCTTCGCCCAGAAGGTCAACTGCTGAGGATGTTATCTTATCTTTGGCAGGATATTTACCTGTAATTGTGCCGAGGCTTTCAGATAATGGTACTGGAAAGATCTCGATAAACTCAAGCATGGCATCGAGATTATCATCTGTGAACTCGCGAATATTATTCCAGATAAAACTTGAACAGGCACCAAGTGGTCGATAATTTTCGTATAAACGATCAATTTTTTCTGCTGAAAAACAATCAAACTGAGATAAATAATCTTTTGAACGATCCGGATCTTCAAACAGATTCATGGCAAGAACCATAGGGTCTTCATAGGTTTGAGACTCAATCGTTTTGATCCGGCCATAATCACCCAATTTGTCCATATTGGTAAACTTAAAACAATATCGGCGATTTTTATCAACAGACAAAAATTTTCGATATTGTGCGCAAAGATATTCCACAAAAAACGTTTTCCCATTGCCAGGCTCGCCAACCAGCACATAGGCCATCTCTTTTGACGACCCTCCTTCGGCAGCATCTTTGACATAGGAAACAAAGCTGTTGATTTCTTCATAAAGGCCGACAACTTGTTTTTGTCCTTTACGAAAAATTCCAAAATCGTATGTTGTTTTACCATTGACAGTTATTTTCTTGATATCATTATCCAATATCATACGTGCCACAGACTGAAATGCATTTTCAAAAACCTTTTGGCCTTGTCCAACTGCCATGATATGATCGGTTAATGTATAGGGTTTTTTCATAGTTTCCTCCATGTTGATGCCCTGGTTTGCCGATATATGTTATAGTGATTGTTTTACGACAAACACATAATTAATAAGAAACAATATAGCTTGAAATACAGATGAAGATCAATCTTTTTTTCCTTCTTTTTTAAGTCAGCTTTCTGTTCTTTTTACAGTCCTTTGGTATGACGATCAAGCCAGAGATCTACAACAGCCTGTTTTTGAGTCATTTCACCATGACGTCATTCATAAAGAAGTGGAACTACAGCACCATCTTCAACCGCTTGCCTTATTGAATAATTAGGGTTGATTAATTTACCAAATTTTAAAAAATTATTTTTTTTTGAGTAAAGACGTTCCGGTAAATCCCAGGTAACATGCTTTTTGTCGCATGCGGGCAGAAAGTATAACTATTAACACCCTTTAAAACATGGCTTTCTCTTTTCTAAAAAAGCCATCTGGCCTTCTTTAAGATCATCACTGTTAAACGCATCTACAATTAAACGTTCAGCTTCTATCATATCTGTGGCTGACATCTGGAAATTCGAGCGCGTTAACATATTAAATATTTTTTTCGTACCACAAATTGACAAGGGCGCGTTTGAAACAATATCATCAGCCATTGCATACGTAAAATGCGATAAATCTTTTTCTGGAATTAAATAATCAACAATGCCCATTTCTTTTGCCTGTATTGATTTATAGGTTCTGGCCGTAAAAAATATTTCTTTGGTTTTTGAAATGCCAAGTACTTCAATAAAGTGTTTAAGACCTTCTGGATAATAGACCAGACCTAACTTAGCCGGTGGCATTCCAATTTTGATTGTATCCACAGCTATTCGCATATCACAGCAAATCGCCAGATTGAGTCCGGCCCCAAAGGCATATCCATTTATCATGGCAATGACAGGATATGGATACTGTTTGACCGAATTGAGTGCCAATTCAAGGGGGTTACTGTTTTTTAATGATTCCTGAATTTCCGGTGGTATGTTCGTTGGTATCGATACAATGTCATATCCTGATGAAAAGGCTCTGTCACCCGCACCTTTAATGATAACTGTCCAGACATCGCCTCTTTCTTCCCATTCTTTTAAGGTGACATGAATGTCAATCAATAAAGACTGGGACAGGGCATTTCGCTTTTCCGGACGATTCAGAATCAATGTGCCCACATGATTATCCAATTGTGAGATAATTTCAGACATATCATTATTCTCCTTCCTTAATGCTTTGAACCTACCTGGATCTGATAATTCTTGATTTTATAGTGCAAAAGGCTCTTTTTAATGCCTAACAATTTTGCAGCGGTTGATTGGACATTATTGGCATGCGTTAAAGCGCGTCTGATCAGATGTTTTTCTATCAGTGTCAGTGTTTCTGGAAGTGATGATTGAATGGAAATATCATCCAGGTTAAATGTTTTCCTGGTTCTGCCACGCAATTCAGGCGGAATGTCTTCAGGGTTAATTATGTCTGTGCTGGATAAAATAACCCCGCGCTCAATGATATTTTCCAATTCCCGAATATTTCCAGGCCATTCATAATCATAAAACAGGCGCAAAACATCTTGATCCATCTGAGTGACTTTGATTTTACTGGAATTTTCTGCGGCATATTTTTTCAAAAAATGTGAGGCTAATAATGGAATGTCTTCATATCGCTTTCTCAAAGGCGGTAATAGAAAATATACCACATTGAGCCGATAAAATAAATCTTCACGAAAATGCCCGGATTTCATTTCATGTGAGAGATTTTTATTGGTTGCCGCTATCAATCGTGCATTCAAAGGGTGTGAATTGACACCGCCGACTCTTTCAAATGATCGTTCCTGAAGCACACGCAGGAGTTTAACCTGAAGATTGGGACTCAACTCTCCGATTTCATCTAAAAAAAGAGTGCCATGTTCAGCAATTTCAAACCTTCCTTTTTTCAGAGATGATGCCCCGGTAAAGGCTCCTTTTTCATGCCCAAACAATTCACTTTCCAGTAAGTTTTCAGCCAGTGCAGCACAATTGACTGCAATAAAAGGCGCGTCCTTTCTGGTGGAATTGAAATGAATGGATTTTGCGACCAATTCCTTTCCAGTGCCGCTTTCCCCTTCTATGAGTACTGTTGCATTTGTGGGTGCCACTTTTTGAATGGTTTGAAATATTTCCTGCATGCTTTTACTTTTGCCAATGAGATTTCCAAAGTGATATCGGCTTTGCAGTTCTTTTTGAAGTCGTCTATTTTGACGCAACATCCGATACATGTTCAAGGCAATTTTCACAGACAATATGAGTTGTTCGTTTTGAAATGGTTTGAATATATATGAATGCGCCCCATTTGATACAGCCTCTTCACCTTTTTCAACTGTCCCATGCGCAGTCATCATAATAATAGGAATATCGGGATTATGGGCTTTGATATGGGACATCAGAACCATTCCATCCATACCAGGCATTTTAATATCTGTCAGCACGAGATCAATATCGTATGCCTGAATTTTTTCAAGGGCTTCTACACCACTTGATGCCGTAATTGTATGATATCCCTCTTCTTCAAATACAGCACTGAGTACAAATGGATAGTTTTTTTCATCATCAACAATCAAAATTGTTTCCATGATTCACATCCCGGATCTAAAAAGTCTTATGTCACTGGTACTTTTTTACTTTTCACTTGTGATCCAATATTCATCAGTATTCCCATCACAGCCATATGGCAGATTAATGATGTTCCACCATAGCTTAACAATGGCAATGTTAAACCTTTTGTGGGCATCAAACCTAATGTAACGCTCATGTTGATACATACCTGAAGTGCCACAGCTGATGTAAACCCCAAAGCCAGACATGCGCCAAACATATCATTAATAGTTAAGGTAATTGAAAATCCACGCCATATAATTAAACCATACAACGTTAAAATAACAAGTACGCCAATTAATCCCAGTTCTTCACCAATCACAGAAAATATAAAATCAGTATGAGGTTCTGGCAAATAAAATAATTTTTGATAACTTTTTCCAAGACCTGCCCCCCAAAATCCACCTGTACCAAAGGCCATCAATGAATGAATAATCTGGTAGCCAGCATCAGTTCGATATTGCCAGGGATTTAAAAATGTAATGATACGTTGAAGTCTATAAGGTGCATTGATAACAAGATAATAAGCGGTAGGGATGAATATCATCACGCATCCCAATAGATGATGAATCGGTATGCCACCTGCAAACAACATTAAAAATGTAAGCGTTGCAATGATCACCACAGAACCAAAATCTGGCTGCATGGCAATCAGGATTAAAAAGCTGCCGACAAACAGCGCATGTGGAATAATACCTATGGAAAAACTCCGCAACCGTTCTTTTTTTTTATCCAAAGAATATGCCATGTATAATATAATTGCAAAGCGTGCAATTTCGGCTGGCTGGAAGGATATCCCCCAAATATGAATCCATCTGGCAGCACCACCGGCCCGATGTCCAAATCCTGGAAAAAATATGGAAATTAATAAAAATATACTGACCAATAGTCCTGGATATGCCAGGCGTTTGTAACACTGATAAGGGATATTCCGAAAGATGATCATGACAATGCATCCCAGCAAAGCAAAGGTAAACTGCTTGCGTAAAAAAAAATATTCTGACCCATATTTTTTCGTTGCAAGGACTGAACTCGCACTGTAAACCATTATGATTCCGATACCAGTCAAGAACAGAACGGCTGTTAGAATCAGGCTGTCATATTTGGCGGGGTTTTCATTTTGATGTAAAATTTTTGGCGCACAGGACATATCGCCCCTATCCGCCATCGTGGTTGCAGGTGTCAGGACACCGGTTCGGGGTGATGCGTCAAATATATTGATATCATTATTCATTCTTTTTTTTGAAGAATACCTTCACTAAATGTTTTGGATGCATGAGAATGCTTTAATAATAAGTTCATCATTTGTAAAAGTCGGACAGGTCGGACAGGTCCGACTTGTCTGACAAAAACAAAAGAGCAAATTTCTTCCCTAATCCGCTTTATCCAATTTAAAAGCAGAATGAAGGGTTCTAACCGCCAGTTCGGTATATTTTTCTTCAATCACGCAGGAAATACGAATTTCTGATGTGCTGATCATCAGGATATTAATATTTTCGCGCGCCATGGCATCAAACATTGTCGAAGCTACGCCCGAATGACTTCGCATGCCAACACCAATGACAGAAACTTTTGAGATATTGGGATCTCCAGTAACACTTTCAGCACCAATTTCTTCACCAATTTTTTTCTCGATTTCAAGAGCCTTATCATAGTCTGTCTTTGATACTGTGAATGTAATATCGGTCATGTTGGTCTGGCGCGTATTCTGGATAATCATATCAACAATAATGCCCGCATCAGCCATTGCGCGCAATACTTTTGCAGCAACACCCGGCACATCGGGTACGCGGGATAATGTTATCCTCGCCTCATTTTTATTATGGGTGACACTGGAAACAACCACACGTTCCATGTCTTTTTCTTCATTGACTACCATCGTTCCTTGCTCCTCATTAAATGATGATCTTACATGAATGGGTACCTGATATTTTTTTGCAAACTCCACAGAGCGAATCTGAAGCACTTTTGCGCCCAGACTTGACATGTTTAACATTTCATCATAGGAAATGCGATGAATTTTACTGGCTTTTTCACAGACATTTGGATCAGCTGTATAGACGCCATCAACGTCTGTAAATATTTCACAAACATCTGCATGCAAACCGGCTGCAATAGCAACAGCAGAAGTATCAGAACCGCCCCGTCCCAACGTTGTGATATTACCATTCTTGTCTTCACCCTGAAAACCGGCAACAATAACAATTTTTTTTTGGCTTAACAAGTCCTGAATACGTTCTTTCCCTATTTCTAAAATTCGGGCACGTCCATAGGCATCACTGGTGCGCACACAAACCTGATATCCCAGCATAGATGCCGCAGGATATCCCATTGCAGTAAGCGTGATGGCCATCAAGGAAACAGTGGTTTGTTCACCTGTTGCCAATAGAACATCCATTTCCCTTTTATTTGGATCTTTCGTAATTTGACTGGCCATATCAATAAGGCCATCAGTCACACCAGACATGGCAGACAGGACGACAACCAGACTGTTGCCTTCGTCATGATAGCGCGTGATCCGTTTGGCAACATTTCGGATTCTTTCAATGTTTCCAACAGATGTGCCACCATATTTTTGTACAATTAATGGCATAGCTAATACATTCCTTCCTCATCGGTCACATTCTTCATTGGTGACCATCCTGGTTCCCTGGAAAAACTCGAAAAAAAATTCCCATTCATGACCGATTGGGGAAATTATTTTTCAATGATTTCTTATTTTGTTTTATTGTTCGAACAATCCTGAATTTTGTGAATTTAATGCACAACCTTTTTCCTTTTTGTAATGGCAACAAGAAAGATAAGCATTATATTGATTAAAATGCAAGTAGAAAAAAGTATTCAATTTATATGATCGTTCATATAAAAATTTCTAATTTTTCAAGATTTCCTAAGAACAAATTTTTTTTTGCATCTGTAATTGATTTTGAAGGTCAACAATTCTTTGTTCATAAAGGCAAATCATGTTATCAGGAAGGGTTTTAGTGTCTAATAAATTTTGCATTCATCAACGTCTGAATTGATCGTGTCTTTGATTTTTCATCGTATTCTCCTTTATGTAATTCTTATTTGGACTTAGCCCATACCGCACTCAAACTTGAATTAAGTCAAGAAAAAACGAAAAAAAAGGGCGCGTTAAATCAAAATAACGCACCCTTTTATAACTAACGAATCCAACAGTGATTATTCACACAATTCAAACAAAGCAGCAGCACCCATTCCGCCTCCCATACACATGGATTCTATACCATATTTAACACCTTTTTGCTGCATATTGTATAACAACGTTGCTGCCAGTTTTGAACCGGTACATCCCAGCGGATGACCCAACGCAATAGCACCACCATTGATATTCAATCTTCGGGAGCTGCTTTCTGATGACCATTCTTTTTTGTCATCAATTCCAATTTGTTGTGCGCAGTAAATTGCCTGTGATGCAAATGCTTCATTAATTTCAAACAGACCAATATCTTTCATCTCCAAATTTACTTTTTTAAGCAGTTTGGGAATAGCATAAGATGGTCCAACGCCCATTTCATCAGCTCGGCAACCCACTGTGGTATAACAAACGAGTTTTGCAATAGGTTTGATACCATATTTTTCAATGGCATCTTTACTCATGATGACAGATGCTGCCGCACCATCAGTTGTCTGTGATGAATTTCCAGCAGTTACTGATCCTGTGGCTGAAAAGACCGGACGTAATTTTCCCAATCCCTGAATCGTTGTGGTCTCACGAACGCCATCATCAAAATCCTGAACAAAAGGATCTTTGACCACAGTGCCATCAGGTTTTTCGATAAAACGATAGGCATTTGTTGGAAAAATTTCACCATACAGGCCATTTTTCTGTGCATTCACTGCTTTCATTTGTGAATGATAAGCAAATTCATCCTGCATTTCACGTGTAATTTTATAACGATTGGCTACGTTTTCAGCAGTAATTCCCATTGATGTGTAAACATCTGGATTTTCTTTTGTCCAATCTGGATGAGGGCGTGGCATGTTGCCGCCCATAGGAACGATAGACATATGTTCAACACCACCGGCCATCACAATATCTGACCAGCCAACCATGACGCGCATGGCGGATTGCGCGATAGATTCCAGACCTGACGCACAAAAACGATTAACAGTTGCGCCACCAACGGAATCAGGAAATTTGGCCATTTGTGGGGCCACACGACCAATATTCAACCCTTGTTCTGCCTCAGGGAATGAACATCCGATCATGACATCATCAATATCGGCTTTTTCAACCCCTGCCTTTTCAATGGCTTTATCCAAAGCCTGAACCATTAAATCTTCAGGCCGGGTTTGAGACAGCGCGCCTTTATTTCTTCGACAACCAGGCGTTCTGACTGCACTCACTATATATGCATCTCTCATGTTATTAATCCTCCTGTAATAATTATATGGCTTACATAAACAAGGGTTTACCTGTTTTTAAAATGTGCTCTGCCATTTTTTGCGTTTCTTCAGTTCGCCAAAGCTCAACAAAGGCTTCTCTTTCCAGTTTGCACAGATATTCTTCAGATACCATCATGCCCTGCTTGGCATCACCACCTGAAAGACAATGAATTATTTTTCGTGCAATATTTCCCATATGTTTGGGAAGATATCCGCCAACACCCATGTTATACAATTCCGCCCAGATCATGCCCTGTGCTTCACGTCCCATCACTGGATATTTTTTCTTAGCTGGTGGATTGTATCCTTGCTCTACCATTGTCAAAACTTCTTTTTTGGCTTCACCAATGAGGTGATCCTTGTTCATGACAATTCGATCTGTGGGTGCCAAAAAGCCCCATTCTCGTGCCTCAAAGGCAGAACCAGAGTATTTGGCCTGAGCAACTGCTGTAAAAGCAGGAATCATAAATGCACCATAGTCCACCAGTTTTACTTTACCAGGTATACGATCCATCAGTCGCTGCCATAAATGCATCATGCCGCATCCACCAGGAACCAACCCTGCCCCAATTTCAACCAGTCCCATGTACAATTCAGAATGGGCAACAATGCGATCTGCTGCCAGACAAACTTCACAACCACCGCCCAATGTCATGCCATAGGGGGCTGCAATAATGGGAATTGGCGCATATTTCATGCCCAATACAGCTTTGTGGACACCCTTGATAAATGCATCAATTTCATCAAATTTACCCTGTGATGCCAGATTGCCCATAAATGCAAGGTCTCCGCCTGCTGAAAATGCGCCAGGCATTCCTGGAGCCTGATTACCAATGACAATACCCACACCATTTTCAAGGACATAATCAGCAGCTTCACCGATAAAATCAAGGATTGTTTTATTAAGTGCATTCATTTTGGTATGGAATTCAACATTGAATACACCATCACCCAGGTCAATCAATGATACGCATTCGTTGCCTTTCACCAATTTATTGTCTGCTCGGAGGTCTGCCAGGAAGATACAGCTTTCATTGAGAACCAAGTCTTTATATTCACTAGCAACCAGATCAAAATATTGTTTTTTGCCATTGTGAATGCGATAAAACGTTTCATTGCCGCCATCAAGCATTTTATTTATTGAATTTGGAACAGCAAAACCTTCAGCTTTCATTCTTTCAACAGATTTACGTACACCGATGTTGTCCCAAACCTCAAATGGACCGGATTCTAATGCATATCCCCATTTCATTGCATTATCAATACCAACAATTGCATCGGAGATTTCAGGCACACGATTGGCTGCATAAATCAGGCATTGCGCGCCAAGTTTCCAGGCAACTTTTGCCACGCGGTCGTCACTGTAGAAAATCGCTTTTTGTTTATCTGCCAGGGTTTCCAGCTTTTTGATTTCCTTGACCAGATCAGGAACATCTTTTCTGTTGTATTCAACATGTTCGCCTGTTTTAATATCCAATACTTTATGGATTTTCTTCCATGTATTTGGATCAATTTCAGTGCGGTAAAAACCGCCTTTGTCTCTGGTTTTTTTACCAAAACAACCAGCTTCAACCAGTTTTGTAAAAAATTCTGGAAGCTTATAAGAATCCCGTCGTTCATCCTCGGTAAGCAGTTCATATGAATTTTTTGACAAATGATCAATGGTATCCAGTCCAACCAGATCGCACAATGCAAAAATTGCTGTTTTGGGCATACCAAAAGCCGGGCCAAATGTTGAATCGAATTCAGGTATGGTAATATCTTCTTCATTCAATAGTTTTAAGGCTTCCCCAATCAATCCAACGCCGATTCTGTTGCCGATAAAATTGGGTGTATCCTTGCCCCAGACAATACCTTTACCCAGAACTTTTTCTCCCCAGTTTTCAATAAAATCGCAGACATCTTGTTTCGTATCCGGTCCGGCTACCAGTTCAAGCAATTTGAGATAACGCGGCGGATTGAAAAAATGCATGATAATAAAATTGTCTTTAAAATCCTGACTTCTTCCATCAGCCATTGATGCCAAAGGTAAACCAGAAGTATTGGATGCGATAATAGAGCCAGGCTTACGCACCTTTTCTACTTTTTCAAAGAGACTTTGTTTGATTTTTAAATTTTCAACAACAACTTCAATGATTAAATCACAGTCTTTGAGTTGGTCTAAATCATCATCCAGATTACCGATTGAAAGCAAGTTCATATCTGCTTTCTTGTTAAAAAAGGCAGCAGGTTTGGCCTTAAGCTGAGCATCGAGCCCTGCCTGAACAATTCGATTTCTTGCTTTTGGGTTATCTTTTTCTTCATCTTTCAAATCAAACGGCACAATATCCAGTAATACTGTTTTGACACCAGCGCCAGCGCAAAGAGCTGCAATACCCCCGCCCATGACACCCGAG
>Ga0272440_1000265_pt1 | contig 44260 bp, 29 predicted proteins | sample SSMMMBAug17_FD_192440 | JGI IMG/M metagenome (GOLD analysis project Ga0272440, IMG submission 192440) | Marine sediment archaeal communities from Little Sippewissett salt marsh, Falmouth, MA, United States - SSM-MMB-Aug17 | ecosystem: Environmental > Aquatic > Marine > Wetlands > Sediment ...
GAGGGCGCTTTAGCGTCCTTTTTCCATTCAGCGTTGGGCTTTAGCCCTACGCTGTTCTTGGGTTTGCCGAAATTTATCATTTTCAATGTTTCTCTCTAAAAAATCCGACTTTTTGGGAATGCGCCCCCATCAAAATCGATAAGGCTCATTAATACGAAGTTTTCTTAAAATCAAGATTTTAGTGCTATATTTTCTCAGACCTCGGTATTTTGCCCCATTTTTTACCAAATTTTTTGGACACAACTTACAAATATATCAAACTAAAGTTCTGAAAAATGCAACCCACATATTTTGTATATAATCATATATTTTTTTTAAATGGATATATAGACGCTTTTATGCATAATATTATAGGAGTTTGAATTTATCGGGTCGCTAAAAAATCATGAATTGGATAGGAAATTTTTACAAATCCAAATGCCAGAGGAAAATTGTTGCTGTAAATAAAATAAGAAATAATTATTGAAAGGGGTGTGAAATGTGAGCTATAACATAACCTGATGTTCTGCCATCAGTATCCTATCTGCTGAATAAAGTGGGCAGGGACAATTGTAGCCTCATCTGAAATGGATGATCATTAAACAGTGAGGGGAGATGGTGATTGTTAGCACCAATACGGTCGGGAGCAAGGATTGAGTGATATGGCTAACATATTTGAATCACTGATAAAGGCCGTGAAATAAAAAAGGCAAAGTGAACAGTGCTCCTTGGGATGAAAAATGGAAAAGAGCGGCCTTTGATAAGATTGAAAATGGAATGATAAAAACTGGGCGTGAATTCCATGCTTTCAATCTGTTGAAAAACCGGGTTTTGAAAAAGGCCTTAGAAACGATGAATACTGAGATTCAAAACATAATGGCCCGTGCCAACAGATACCATCAAAATGGTGATTATCATCAGGCCAAACTATTATATCAAAAAATACTTTTTTCTGATCCTCAAAATGCCGATGCATTGCAATACTCAGGCATTATTGCGATGCAATGCGGTGATTTGGATCAAGCAATTCAATTAATAGAAAAGGCCGTTTCAATTCGCCCAGACATTTCTGTTTTTCACAACAATCTTGCAATGGCTTATAAAGACAATGATCAGTACGAGCTTGCTCAAATTCATTATAAAAAGGCGCTTGCTTTGAATCCGAATAATTCAGTCCTCCATTTCAATCTGGGAGCGCTGTATCAAACTTGTTCACAAGATGAAGATGCACGTATTGCATATGAGCAGTCATTAAGAATAAATCCCAATCAACCCCTTGTTCATCATAATTTGTGTAATCTATTGTTAAATCATGGTGATGTAAAACATGCGATATTATCTGCCAAAACAGCAATGGAATTATCTCCCAATAACCCTGAAATTCAAAGTAATTATTTATTTTCGTTAAATTATAGTATTGACCACTCTCCTGAAGAGATAATCAACGCGCATCTCAAATGGGGGCAACAATACAGGCGTTTCAATCAAAAGAAATCAATCACCCAAGCAAAAAACCGAATACATGTAGGCTATGTATCACCTGATTTTCGAACCCATTCTGTTTCACATTTTATTGAAGCAGTACTCAGCAATCATGATCTACAATATTTTGATATTTATTGTTATTCAAATGTGAAAAAGCCAGATGATAAAACAAACGCTTTGAAAAAATGTGGCGTTAAATGGCGGGATATATATTATCAAAAAGATGATGTGGTATGTAACCAGATTCAAGCAGATGGTATACATATTCTGGTAGATCTGGCAGGCCATTCCTCTGACAATCGTCTGATGGTCTTTGCACAAAGGCCGGCCCCCATTCAGGTCACCTATTTGGGGTATCCAAATACAACTGGTTTATCACAGATTGATTATCGACTTGTGGACCAGAACTCTGATCCAGACTTAAATCATTTCTGTGGATCAGAACATCGCATTTATTTACCCAATGGATTCTTATGTTATACACCATCAGATCAAGCACCTTTAATATCCCAAAAGAAGCCATCTAAGCACATTACATTTGGATCATTTAATAATTTGCCGAAAATGAATAAACATGTCATTTCTCTCTGGTCTGAACTATTGAAAGCAATCCCTGATTCCCGATTATTACTAAAAACCAATGGATTTAAGGTTCGTAGAATCCAGGAAAATTATCTTGAGTGTTTTCAGGAGTATGGGGTTGATCCTGCGCGTATACAGTTAATGGCAAAAGTAAAAGGGGAAAAAGAGCATTTATCTTTATACAATGAAATAGATGTTGCCCTTGATACATTTCCTTACAATGGAACCACCACAACGTGTGAGGCATTATGGATGGGCGTTCCAGTTATCACATTGAAAGGGTTGAGTCATGCGGCAAGAGTCGGCGAAAGCATTCTTAATCAGATCGGTTTAAATGACTGGATCGCTCATAATGAAACCGATTATATCAAAAAAGCCATATATCTTGCCGAACACCCAGATGTGTGTTTATCCTGCCGAAAACATTTGCGAAAACAGGTCGCCCAGTCTTTATTGTGCAAAAAAGAATTATTTGTTAAAACCTTGGAAAAGATATATTGTCAGTTAGTCAGGATCTTCACGCTAAATTAAAAAATGACCCAAAGCCGTCAGGCTAAGAGCAAACAGTTCAATTTCAACGGCTCAAGTTCCCCCCTTGAGGGGGGTTAGGTGTTTTGATTTCCTTTGGAATCTTTTGATAATCCAGACCTTTTTTGATTGCATATGAGGAAATTGAAATATTTTCAATTGTCATCCTGTTTATGTTAGGAATGCAAAAAAAATAAGTTCCTCATTTCAGAAAAAGTCAATTCTGTTCATTTTGAACCTGGATTACGCTGAAGAAGATGAATAAGATGATTTAAAAGTGTCTTATTTCATCTTATTCATCTTCTTCAGTGTAATCCAGGTTCAAAATGAATAGAATTGACTCTTTTAGAAATGAGGAACTTATTTTTCGAGTATTCCTTAAACAAAGGCCTGTTGAATACTGTCTAATTTTTTTCAACAAAGTCCTCAAGCGACACGATCCGGATATCCTTTTCTTTTAAAACAGTTTGCGTCACCCCACCAGAAGCAATTAAAACACATTTCACTGTATGATTATTTTTGTTTGGGTATAGCTTTGCTTTTTGACGCAGTTCAGCGACAGCTTCCATGCCAGTTTTTCTGTTTCCTTTCCACTTGCATTCACAAATAAAGGTTGTGTGATCAATAAATTCGATAACAAGATCAATTTGGACTCCTTTTTTTCGTTTTGTTGGATGTTGCCAATAACTGCCTATTGAATGAATCTCATTTGTGTATCCAAATTTTTTTGCAATAATTGCTGCATGATCGCGCACAAATTGCTCAAATAACGTTCCAAGATAGACATCCCACCTGTTTTTTGTAAACTGATCAAATAAATACATATCACCTGTGATTGAAATGCGTTGAAGATTTTGATGGATGAAATTAAAATAAAATTTTAAATAATAATCATCTAAGAAATATCTGACTTTTTTACTCTTTTTGGGAGCATTTATGGGAATATTACGCGAAACAAATCCCAGAAAGATAAGTCTTTCCAGATAATAGATGATCTGTCCCGATGGTATACCTGTGAATTTGACCAATTCTTTGATCTCGCTTATACCGCTGGCCATATGTTCAAGTAACAGAAAATAGTTTTCAGTTTCTTTTAGTTGCTCGCTTAAAACAAAATGTATTTCATCATAAAAATACCCGCTTGATGAAAACGCTTCTTGAGACATACTTTTGCGAAACGAATCAGCCGCATTGACAATTTCAAGATATTTTGGAATACCACCAATGGTCATGTAAGTTTCAGCAATTTCAAATGGATTTTTTCCAGGTAAAAACAATGCTGCTTCAGCGATATCAAAGCTTTTTAATTCAAAGCTCAGTGTGCGGCGACCAAATAATGGACTTTTTTGAGATAAAACCTCACCCAGCATAAAACTGATCGATGATCCACAAACAATTAAGAAGACCTGTCCTGAATTTTTCCAGCTTTTATCCCACAATCGTTGTAAATCAGATAGTAATTCAATGGCGCCATTGCACATCCATTGGAATTCATCAAAAATAATGATTGCTTTGGACTGTTTATTCTTATGCGTCAATGAATCAAGGCTCTTATCTAACAACAAAAGGGCTTCATTCCACTGGGTAACATTTATTTTTTCAAGAATCGGATCAAAGATTTGCTGCCCCAACTCACGAACAAAACGTTTGAGTTGAAGTCGTTTATTTTCTTTTCCAGCAAGGTAAAAAAATGCGTGTTTATTTTTCGAAAATTCCTCCAGAAGCGTCGATTTGCCGATTCTTCTTCGGCCATATAGAATACAAAATTCTGAATTTTTAGAATGGTAATGTCTTTCTAATAGTTGTAATTCTTGTTTGCGACCAATGAACATAACGATTTATCCTTGTTTGTCATTTTTATTATAGTTGAGCTTATCAGTAGATATCTATAGCAAAAATGACAATCAGTCAAATTTAGGCATCCTTCATACTCCAGTTAACACTTTTTTTGTAGATTTGTCTTATGTAGAGACGCACGGCAGTGCGTCTCCGAGCAGAGAAAGGGCAAAATTTTTTTGGTTCTTAATTTTAAAGACGTGATAGACCTTTTTTCGCTCGGAGACGCACTGCCGTGCGTCTCTACAAAGGGAAACACAATCACAATTTTGGAAAAGTGTTAACTATTTTTCAACAAATATGAAGGATGCCCAAATTTAATAAGGAATACCCGAAAAATTAATTCCATCGCGGGAACCCAAAAAAATGGCAGCCACGTCGTCTTGAAATGTCAGTCCCAGATCCGATTGGATTACCTGATGAAGTTTCAAAAATATCAAATCTGGAATTCGAGACGTTGATGTTGTTCTGTTTGCCTTAGCCTGACGGCTATGCCCAAATCCCCAACGCTGTTCTTCATTATACCCGAGAAAACAGATGATCACATATTCCGCCGATATTGTCCGCCAATTTCGTAAAGCGCCTGTGTTATTTGTCCAAGACTACAATATCGCACAGTGTTTAGCAGTTCTTCAAATATATTTTCACCGGAAACAGCAACTTTTTTGAGCTTTTCCAATGCCTGCGGCGCTTTTTCAGCATGTGTGTGCTGGAACTGATGCAATCGGTTTAATTGATCTTGTTTTTCTTCCTCACTTGCCCGAGCCAATTCGAGTTCACACACCACATTTTCATCATCAATGGTCTTGGGATCTCTAAATGTATTCACACCAATAATTGGCATGTCACCCGTATGCTTTTTAACTTCATATAATAACGATTCTTCTTGAATTTTACTCCGTTGATAGCCTGTTTCCATTGATCCCAGAACGCCGCCGCGTCGCGTGATATTATCAAATTCCATCAGAACTGCTTCCTCAACCAGTTGTGTTAATTCTTCGATAATAAAACTACCTTGTTGTACATTTTCATTTTTTGCAAGCCCCCATTCTTCATTGATAATCATTTGAATCGCCAATGCCCTGCGGACAGATTCCTCACTTGGTGTTGTAACCGCTTCATCATATGCATTGGTGTGTAAACTATTGCAGTTATCATATATTGCACATAAGGCCTGCAATGTTGTGCGAATATCATTAAATTGGATTTCTTGGCTATGCAATGATCGACCGGAGGTTTGAATATGATATTTTAGTTTTTGAGATCTTGGTGAAGCCCCATATTTTTCACGCATGGCAATCGCCCATATCCGACGTGCCACACGACCAATCACATTGTATTCCGGGTCCATCCCATTTGAGAAAAAGAATGATAAATTGGGACCAAATGTATCAATGTGCATACCTCTTGATAGGTAATACTCAACATAAGTAAATCCATTGGCCAGTGTAAATGCGAGCTGGCTAATTGGATTCGCGCCCGCTTCAGCAATATGATATCCAGATATGGAAACAGAATAAAAATTTCTAACATGATGGGCGGTAAAATAGGTTTGAATATCACCCATCATTCGCAAGGCAAATTCAATGGAGAATATGCAGGTATTTTGTCCCTGATCTTCCTTTAAAATGTCCGCCTGAACTGTTCCACGAATATTTGAAAACACATCTTGTTTGATTGTTTCAAATGTTTTCTGATCTGGCGTATGACCATGTTGGTTTTCATATGCTCCTATTTTTTGATCAATGGCTGTATTGAAAAACATGGCAAGAATAATCGGCGCTGGACCATTGATTGTCATCGAAACAGATGTATTGGGGGCACATAAGTCAAAACCATCATACAAGACTTTCATATCATCAAGTGTACAAATGCTGACGCCTGATGTTCCCACTTTTCCATAAATATCAGGCCGAATATCTGGATCAAATCCATATAAAGTGACAGAATCAAAGGCTGTTGACAGACGTTTTCCCGATGAATCTGCTGATAATAATTTGAAGCGTTTATTGGTCCGATGCGGTCCGCCTTCTCCGGCAAACATGCGTGTGGGGTTTTCATCCGTGCGCTTGAATGGAAAAACACCGGCAGTATAAGGAAAATTACCCGGAACATTTTCTTCTCTTAACCAGCGATATATCTCACCATGATCTACAAATCGGGGCAAAGCAACTTTTGGAATTCTCTGGTTTGACAATGATTTCGTATAAAGCGGAACGCGAAACTCGCGGTCTCGCACTTTGTAGATAAAATCATCACCCGAGTATGCGGCTTTAATGTTTGGCCAGTTATCGATCGTTTGCCTGGTTTCTGTTTCCAGCATTTGTTGAAAACGCTCTAATTCGTTTTTTAAACATTGAATCGTATCAGTTTGAGATAGATTCAAAATATCAACCGAACATTCCAGATGTTGACATGTTCGTAATATGTCTGATTGTTGTCTGGTTTTTTTATGATAGTTTCGAATGGATTCAGCAATTTCAGAGAGATATCGCTTTCTCTCTTCAGGAATGATAATGGATCTGGCAGAAGGAATTTTTTGTGAAATTTCCGGACAGGGCCCTTCCCAGGTTAGATTCATATCTGGCTTTGCAACTGTTTTTTTGATATGGGCATAGATCGAAGTTACCCCATCATCATTAAATTTTGATGCAATGGCTCCGAATACTGGCAGGTCTTCAGGGGCACTATCCCAAAGTTTATGGTTTCTCTGGATTTGTTTGCTGACATCTCGAATTGCGTCCTCACTGCCCTGTTTTTCAAATTTATTTACCACTACAAGCCGGGCAAAATCCAACATATCGATTTTTTCAAGTTGTGAGGGCGAACCAAATTCACTTGTCATAACATAAACAGGATAGTCCGACCAATCAACAATGCGTGTATCACCCTGACCAATGCCCGCGGTTTCAGCAATGATCAAATTAAATTGCGCAGCTTTTAAAACATGTAACGCATCTTTGATTGATTCTGACAATTCTGTTTGGGATGCCCGGGTTGCCATTGAGCGCATATAAACACGCTTGCTCATAATTGAATTCATGCGAATCCGATCTCCCAACAATGCGCCACCAGTCTTTCTTCGGGATGGATCACAGCACAAAACGCCTATATTTATGTTTGGTTCGTCGCTTAAAAATCTGAGAATGATTTCATCAACAAGGGATGATTTCCCCGCACCTCCTGTGCCAGTAACACCAATTACCGGAACGTTGCTGGATTTGACACGTTCTTCCAAAGACCGAATAAAATCAGAGTCCGATTCTTTCTGTTGCTCGACATATGAAATCAATTGGGCAATGATTCGATGATTATTAATGTTTACAGATTCCCAGTCAATGGTTTCAGGATTTAAATCCTGCGTGGAATCAAAGTCCATGTGTTGAAGCATATCATTGATAATGCCTTGTAAGCCCATGCGTGAACCATCTTCCGGGGAATAAATTCTACATACACCATAGTTTTCCAGCAAACGAATTTCTTCAGGCACAATAACACCACCGCCACCACCAAACACACGAGTGGTTGATGCCCCTTTTTCCTTGAGTAAATCCACCAGATATTGGAAATATTCCACATGCCCGCCCTGATATGATGAAACAGCGATCCCCTGTACATCTTCATCAATAGCTGCATCGACAATATCGGATACTGAACGATTGTGCCCCAAGTGGATCACTTCAGCGCCACTGTCTTGGAGGATTCTCCGCATGATATTGATTGATGCATCGTGACCATCAAACAGCGCAGTCGCAGTGACAATACGAATTTTATTTTTGGCTTGATATATTTCTGGTTGGTTCATTCCTTTCTCCTTTTCTAAAATATATTATGATCATACCATTATATTGAAATGGGTATGCAAACCGATGATGATAACTTCGGAATAATTGATATAACTGTTTTTTTATTCATTGCGATGATAGCGGTTGCCAAATAAGTTATGATTACACTGAAAAATAAAATTTGAAGAATAAAAAAATGCGTTCTAAGGCTGGTTTACAGTATTGAATGAGGATTTAGTTGGACACGCCAGGACGTTCTTTATTTTTTGGAAAGCGCTGATAAAAAGCTCATCATTTTGATTGATGTTTGGCGTCCATATTTTTAGAGTTGAGTGACCAATTCACATCTAAAGATTTGGACGCCAATCGTTTAAAATGGCGAACTTCTAGCCTAACCATTCCAAATTTTCATTTCACTAAATATAATCCATCAATCCCTTCATATTAATGACTTTGGCTGATGCTGACAATGATGCCTGGTACATCAATTCTTTGATTGACAAATCAGAAATGGCTTGTGTCATATCAACTTCTTCAAGATTGGCCAATTTTTGTTTTGTTGTAATATTGGTCCCCTCAAGAACACTTTGTCTAAAATCTAAACGCGTGATACGAAAGCCAACCACTGAATTTTCTGCTGAAATATGTTCCTGATGCGCTTTAAGCGGATTCAATTGTTCTCTAACCGCATCAACATCATTATTTTTCAGTGCATCCCTTAATCTGAGAACTGTATTGAACATATCACCGAAAATTTTAGAACCATCATTACCCACAGTCAATTCATCATTATTTTGAGTTTGAATTTTAAAGGGTTGGTTATCACCTCGGTATGCAACACGCGTGGCTTCAGATACATCAACAATTTCACCTGCATTGTTCATCATTACAAAAGGCTCGACATTGGTTCGTGTTCCTCCATATATATAACGCTCATTCACATCAGTATTGGTGACCTGGATAATGTCATTGAGTACTTCCTCAACGCCAATAGCCGCTAATTCTCTATCTTGCTTATTGTTTGTATCATTGAGCATGGCCAACGCTGTAACCTGTAAATCAGCCAGGCGATCTTGGACCTTGCGCAAACTTTCTTCAGTACTGTTCAGCCAGGCTTCGCCCATTTCCAGGTTTCTTTCATATTGTTCAATATCAGCCAGTTCAGCGCGTGTATCCAGCATCAGCGAAAGGCGGAATGGATCATCAGATAAGCTTGTTATTTTACGTCCGGTGGTAACTTTATCAATGGCTTCATTCAGGGCGTTGCTTGTATATTCTGCACGTTCCTGAATATGTTTATAAACAGTTAATGTTGCGACTTTCATAAGTCCCTCCCTATGATTAAATTTGGCATCACGTGCCTAAAATTTTTATTGCTTCAATGTTGTTACAGTTTTCATCAGCTCATCAGCCGTCTGAACAATCTTAGCAGCAGCCTGATAATAACGTTGATACTCAACGAGTTTTGTAAATTCCTGGTCTAACGAAACCCCAGAAATATTATCCCGAACTTCATTTAATTGATCTGTGGAAACATCAATAATCCCTTTTTCACGTGAAATCCCAAGAGATTTAATGCCAATAATCGTTAATTGATTATGGTATTCTTCCTGTGATGGTTCAACGAGTCTTGTAATGGCAAAGGCGTTGGCATTGCTACTATAAGAAATTACACCGCCAGCAGTGGCTTCCACACGAAATTCTTCACCATTCTTATAGAAATCATTGATTGTTAAGTTATCAGCTCCAGCAAGTCCTTTTTTAAACGTCAGCGTGACACCATCTTCAATCATGATCGGATTTTCACAAGAGTACTTATTGGTTGATGTCCAATCAGTAATCGTTTCACCTTGTTCATTCAACCAGGTTTCACCATTATCAAAACTTTTTCGCCATCTAAAATACAGGTTTGGATCCGCTTCTGTGATACCTAAATCTGTTAATTCTTGCTCAGTAAAATCTGTTTGATCCTCGATTTGAAGTTCATAAATAGCACTGTTTTTTCCGGTATAAGGACCGGAAGTATCAAGGATGCCTGTTGTTCCATAATCGGTCATTTGAATTGAAGGCGATACATTGTAGGTTGTATCTTGTCGGTCTGTAATTCGACCCACTGCGATAAAATTAATGTTATCGTCAACAACATCATTTATTTTAAATGTTCCTGAGGTATGACCTTTGAAATAGGTATTTATCCCCAGTGCTGCCAGCACATTAGAATTGTCATAAGAAAACCCAAAGGAAAAGGTTTCATCAGAAGCAAACTTCAGTGTAAGAGCGGATTCGGGCAATGATTGTAATAATTCAAGCTCTTCCTCTGTCATTGCAGCCAACTCTTCTTCTGTCATTTCTTCAAAAATGGGTATTTTTGCAAATTCAGCATATTGTTGTTCTTCTTCTTCAGTCAGGCCAAGCGCCACAGCAATTTGTTTATTGATGGAATCTGCCAGATCACCTGGAGTATCTTCAGCTGTCAACAATTGAACTTCTTCTTCACCAACACTGCCTGCTGTAATCATTTGAATATTAACTTTTTTAATGTTGTTACCTTCACTGTCACCAAGCCACATATCAAAGCTGGCTGGGATCGCAGCTGTGTCTCCCTGTTGTTCCACACCAAAGTACAGTTTATCACCATAAGGAAGGCTGCTCAAGGTGGCATTATCATCAGTCGTATAGTATGTGCCGACTATCGTTGTACTGGGCGGAAACATTTCGATACCCGAACCTTGAGAGTGCTGTCGATTGATTGACCAGATAAAATTATATGCCAGTGTGTTATAGTCCGCACGAATACCTGTTTTACCCGGAAAACCAATGATTTCATCACGCATATCAAGCCAACCGCCCAATGAACCGTCTGTAATGCCATCCGTGATATCCTGTTTGAGCGTTTCGGTTGAAACCCAATTGATCTTGGACATACCCGTATCAGGATCACCAACGGCTTCCAGTTCGTAATTATCTGTTCCATTAACCAGTATTGCCCCTTTGGCAGTTGTTACAGTAATAAAACCATTATCCTGAAGATAGGTGTTTACATTCATCATTTCATATAAATCAGTAATAAGAACATCACGTTTGTCTCGCATGTCATTGGCGATCACAGAATCGGCTTCAAGCCCATAAATTTTTTCATTGATTTCTGCCAACTCTCTTGTGATCATGTTGATTTCTTCAACACCATTGGCGATGGTTCGGGTCAGATCAATCTGAAAGGTGTTTAAATACTCATCAAGACCGCGATATGCCTCAGCAAGACTTTTACTTTGCTCCATGAGCGTGGCTCTTTCTGCCTCACCACTGGGATTGTTGGCAACTGATTGCCAGGCGTTTTCAAACTCAGACATTAAAGAACTCAAACTGGTTTCCGATGAAGTACCTGTTTCACTGAAAAAACCTTCCAGGGTGGTCATGGCGGTTTCTAATTCGGTATATTTTGCTAATGCGGATCGATGTTCATCTAAACGTTTATTGACAATTTCATCAACATTTCGCTTAATTTCACCGGTGTAGATGCCCTGACCAAAAACAAGTCCACCGGTTTTAAGTCCTTGTTTTGAAACTGTTTGCGCTGATTGTCTTGAATATCCATCTGTGTGAACATTTGCAATATTATGTGCTGTAACATCCACGCCATATTGATGATTTTTTAATCCGCTGACGCCTATCTGCATCAGTAATCCTAAACTTCCCCCCACGTTACACCTCTTTGCTAAATAATAAATTATTATGTTTTCGTTTGCGTAATTTCATTTCTTCATCATATGTTACATTTTTTTCCTGAGCGCCCATTACTGTTTGAATGGTTTCCTCTATAAAGTTCAGGCTGTCCTCAATTAAAAAACGATTCTCTTTGCCATAACGTTTTATTTCTTCAATCAGCCGCGTTACATCTTCGTACACTGTTTGAAATTCGTAATGATACATGGGTGAGATGTATCGTAACAAGTCTTTTATATCCAGTGATGGCGCTTTATTTCCCGTATATTTTTTCAAAAAAGCAAGCAGGTCTTTTCGTTCTTTGTCTATTATTAAAACATTTTTTTCAATTTGCTGAACAACAATTTGAAGTTCATCAACCTTTGCCTTGGGCAGATACTTACGTTCTTCTTTTAAAGCTGTAAATAAATCTTCATAACAAGTTCGCAGCCGATTGAATCGCTTAAGAAGTTCTTGTTCAATCATATTATTCTCTGTATTGTTAAAAATTTTGGACGTTTAGTTATATCACAATTTTTGGATACTTAAACTAATCTATCGGCCAATTACGTTGTAACTTTAATGATAAACCCATTCTATTTTGTTGATTGCAATTGTTGAAATAAAATATCACCCAATCCCAGGCCCCCTCCATTAGAAATACTTTTAGCAAACTCCATATTCATCATGGATGAATACATGTCTGACTCTTTTTTCTCATCAAACAGACCAGATTTAGGATTGGCTTTTTCAGCTGATTTTAAAAGTGCGTTGATAAAAAAAGCTTCAAATTCCTGACAGGCAGATTTTAAGTGTTTTTCTGAATGACTTGTTTCCCAGGGTTTGATATCTGTCGTTTTTATGCTTGTATCAAGTATATTCATTATGACCTCTTTGTTTGTTTTAATGAAGACAAAGCGTCTTCTGGAATCGTTGAATATGGTAAGTCCAGTTTTTCAAGTGCTTATTTATAACCAAAGGCTGCGACAATTTCTTTTGTTGGGTTTGGCAAATCAAAATAATCGGAAAATGAATAATTTCGATTGTCTTTTAAAATGCTTATCTTCATTATCTTTATTTCCGAATCTGAAAAAAAATTCTAATCATTGCCTAAATGACTTCAATTTCAGCCTGAAGCGCTCCAGCGGCTTTAATTGTCATCAATATGGTCATCAAATCACGCGGTGTTACGCCGATGGCATTCAACGCTCTGACCAGCTCGCCAATGGTGCTTCCTGATGGTACAAGTAACAGCTTGTTGTCTTCTTCAGTGGCATAAACATCTGTATCCGGCGATACAACTGTTTGTCCGCCCGGTGCCATGATTGGACCATTATCTAAAGGCAATTGGGTTGCGCCTGTGCCATCCGGGGGCGCAGGTGCAAAAGGAGATGGCTGAGAGACATTGACATTTTCTTTGATTTGAATACTCAAATTACCATGCGCTACTGCTACTGTTGATATGCGAACATTTTCTCCAATCACCACAGTGCCTGTTTTTTCATTAACCACTACTTTAGCTTTTGTGTCTGGAACAACTTGTAAATTCTCAATGGCAGCAATCATTTGAACAATATTGTTTCGAAAATTATGGGGCACCTGAATCTGAATTGTTCCTGAATCTGCTGTGCTGGCAAGGATTTGACCAAATTTTTCATTGATACTGTTTCGTACACGAATGGCTGTTGTAAAATCAGGGTTATTTAAAAGCAGGGTCAGAAACTCTCTCCCCTGTAGTGTAACCGGAATTTCTCTTTCAACAGTTGCCCCTCTTGCAATCCGTGCGACTGTGGGATGATTCTTTGTTACACCACCTCCGGCCGCCCCACCTACAGTATATCCGCCCACAGACAGTGGGCCTTGTGCCAATGCATATACTTTTCGATCCACACCGCGCAGTGGTGTCAATAATAATGTCCCCCCCTGAAGACTTTGGGCATCTCCCATTGATGAGATGGTGATATCAATTTTTTGCCCCACTCTTGCAAAAGGCGGAATATTCGCGGTCACCATGACAGCGGCAACATTTTTCATACTCACACTGTTTTTATCTACATGAACACCCAATCGCTCAAGCATATTTACCAATGATTGGACAGTGAAATCCGTGCCTGCTTTATCTCCTGTGCCATTCAAACCAACAACCAGCCCATATCCCATGAGTTGATTTTTTCGGACACCTTTAAATTCGGCCATATCTTTTAAACGAATTGACGATGCTGTTGATGAAGTCAACAAAATGATTGCAATACTTGTTATTATATAATGTATGAATTGCCTTTTCATGATTATCCCCTTAATTATTGATTAGAATGGCCATGCCTTGTCTAATATACGCATCATCCATCCTGGTTTCTGTCGTTCTGTAATAACGCCTTTACCAGAATACTCAATTTTGGCATCACTGACATAAGTTGATTGGACTTCGTTGTTTAAATCTATATCTTCAGTCCTTACAATACCAGATATTGTAATATATTGTGTCTCGTGGTCAACTTTTATCTCGCGGCGACCCGATATAAACAGATTTCCATTGGGTAAAACGCGAATAACTCTAGCGGTTAAATAGGCAGTCATGTTGCCATCGCGATCGTTGGTTCCTTCGCCTACAAACTCTGGTTTAAAATTGGTGCTGATCAGGTTGGCAGGATTGAGATTTTTGTTTCTCTGCTTCAGTGCTTCCAAATAACCTAAAAAATTAGCGCTTCCAGAAATTTTTGATTCTCTGTTGGTATCTGTTTTTGCGTGAAGTTGTGCTTTTGGATTTTCTGAAATACGAACTGTTACCAGATCTCCAACCTTGACAGCGCGATTATCACCAAAAAGATTCATGCCACTGTCAGTCCAAAGTGAGCCTTCATAAGGTTTTGGGGGTTGATACATCTCAACGATAGGCAACTTTTCCTGAACAGGCGGATGGGCTTGGGAAATATTTGATTCATTCTGCGCAGGCTTCTTAACTGATTGGTTAGATGCACAGGCACAAAGCATGAAAAGCGTACCAATCAGTAGAAAAATAAGTTTTTTTCTCATTATACGTCTCCTTTGAAACAGTTTCTCTTTAATACTGAACTTTTACTGTATTTTGATTGACAACATTCGCCTGTATAACTTTATTGCTCATGGTATTTTTAACCCGAATTTGTTCGCCGGCATACCCATCAGATAATGCAATTCCAGTTGTTTTTATGAGCAATGCGCGTGATTCTGCAATTATTGTAACCTTATCTCCTTTGTAAATCAATGGGGGAATTTCAATCATCGAAGAAAAAATGATTTCCCCATTCCCTGCTTTTCGTTGTATTTGCTTGCCAATAACGTCTTCAATGCGTGTATAATATGTATCTTTTATCTTTGAAACGTTTCTTGTATATAATTGAATGTCTTTGCGTAAAATCACCTGATGTCGGGCCAATGGTCTTGCTGCACAAACAATATCTTCAAATCGGTCTATCCAACCAGACATTCCCACACGTTGAACAAATTGATCATCAATCAGAATCGATACAGTCAGACTGACATACCCTCTGAGATTAACAGATGTCTGATGTTGCACATTGACTGTCAATTGTCCGACTGGCAATGGGGTGTCACCTTTGACCTGAAAACGACTGATTTCAAATCGAACATTTGGGCCTATGTGCTTTGCAATATAATCGCTAAAATAGTTCAGATAATCTTCTTGCGATATAATCTGGGATGCCCTGATTATTTCCACTTTTTCGGGTATGGTGGTGTGTATCTGATCATAAAAATTGAGCGCCCTGATTCGTGAATGGATCCACTCTCCTTTTACAAATTTACTTTTTCCAGGTTTTGGCGCATACGTCAAATAGAGACTCGCCACTTTCTCACTGAGATGGGCAGGCGCATTAATTGTTGCAATATCTTTTAAGTAAATTCTTGGTTGACTGACCCATACTTTTTGTGGAATTGTAACACTTACCAGATGCTGAGCAAGGACATTACTATGCAAACAGATCGCTAGAAAAAAAATGAACAATTTCATTAAATGTCTGAGCTGCATGTCAAACAATCAATTATTTCTTAAGATTGTTTGCCATTTGAAGCATACTGTCAGCGGTCTGGATCGCCTTTGAATTAACTTCATACGCTCTTTGCCCCACAATCATCGCAACCATTTGTTGAACCACATCAACATTGGACATTTCAAGAAATCCCTGACCAATGGTTCCAAAACCATCAAGACCTGGGTCCCCCTCAATTGACTGACCGGAAGCTTCAGTCGGACGATATAAATTTCTACCAACGCTGTATAAACCACCTGGATTGGAAAAAGAATAAAGTTTTAAATCGGCTGTGGCGAGCTCGGTATTATCTGGACCAAAAGCAACCAGTTTTCCACCTGGATCGACTGAAATGGAAATGGTTTCCGGTGGAATCGTAATTTCAGGCTGAACGCGATCGCCGGATGACGTACAAACATATCCTTCGCTGTCAAGCTTAAAACTTCCAGCGCGCGTGTAAAGCTCTTCTCCATTATTGATAACTTTAAAAAATCCTTTACCTTCAATGGACCAGTCGAGCTCATTGTCTGTCTGGCTGTAATTCCCCTGGGAAAACATTTTCTGTACGCCAACAGGTTTTGATCCCATTCCGATTTGAATACCGGTTGGGGTTTCATTACCACTTGCTGTCGTTGCCCCGGCGACACGCAGGGTTTGATACATCAAGTCCTGAAAATCAGCCCGGCTCTTTTTAAAACCAGCTGTATTCACGTTTGCCAGATTGTTTGCAATGACATCAATGCTTAACTGTTGGGCTGACATGCCTGAGGCTGCCGACCATAATCCTCTTATCATGAAAAACTCCTTCGTTATCTTAATTCTAAGCCAATCGTCCTACTTCGGAGATGGCTTTGGTATCTGTTTCCATAAATGCTTTAATTATCTTATGATATGCTTCAAAGTTACGTTGCGTTTCGATCAATCGAATCATTTGATTCATTGCCGATACATTGGATTGCTCCAGTGTACCCTGTGACACTTTCACATTGTCAGCCTGAGGCAAATTTTGATTTTCTCCATCATAGCGAAAGTATGATGTGCCCTCTTTTTTCAAATCCTCTAAACGACTGCCCGCTTCACCAAATATCCACCCTTCATCAATGTTATCACTTCCAAAATTAACAATTCTTAACGTGTCTACGTTTTGACCATCAACCATGACATCACCGGCTTCATTAATCACAACATTGTTTCCATTGATTGTAATGGGTCCATTTTGCCCCATGATTGGATGACCATTTGATGAAATCAACGTACCTTCAGAATTTAACGAAAAACTCCCATTTCTCGTATATCGTGTTCCACCTGGTGTTTCCACTGTAAAAAACATACCATTATTCACTGATACATCTAGTACATTGCCTGTATGACGTGTTTGACCATCCACAAAATCTGTTGTGACAACTTCATCCAGTGCTTCATCAAAGGACATCATGTCCCCTTTAAAGCCAGGTGTTTCAACATTTGCCAGATTATTGGCAATCATATCATATCGGGCATCCTGTGATAAGCTTGATTGTACAGCCTGCGACAATCCAAAATTGACTGCACTATTTATCAGTTCGCTCATAGCGACCTCCTCTATTTTTAATCATTCAATTTGCAGAAAACATGCCATTAAATAACTGCTTGATATCATAAAAGATATCTTAGAATCCTTTGGTCGTTGTCAAGTCAATATAAATGTCGTTCCCAGAAAAACTGATTGAAAACTACTTGATATAATTAGGAATTACACCTTGTCAATTGCGGAAAAAACTGCCTATGTCGTTATTTTTTGCCGATCAAATGGTGATTGATATCCATACACGGCCTTGATCATTGTTTCGGCCATTTTTCTGACCCTTGCTCTTTCAAAATAGGGAACTTATTTTCAGAGCATTCCTTAGATACCCCACTCACATAACAATTTTATAGTCGTTGCAGTGATAACAGCGATGAAAATAGGTTTGATAAACCTGTTTCCTTTTGCGATGACTAAATTCGAGCCTATTCTAGCTCCTATTACCTGTCCACATGCCATGCATAGTCCGATAGAAAAAGAAATATGATTGTAAAAGTAAAATACGCATAATGATGTCATATTACTGGTGAAATTCATAACTTTTGTGTAGCCAGTTGCTTTTGTCATATTAAAACCAGAAAAGAGAATGAAAGCAATCACCCAAAATGAACCAACTCCGGGGCCAAAAAAGCCATCATAAAAACCCAGGGATATGCCAAATATTAAATAAAAAAAGAACAATGGCAGTTTCGCTTTTTTATCTTTTATCCCTATCTCTGGTGAAACTAATGTATAAACAGCAATAATTATTAAAAGTACAGGGATAATGGTTTTAAGTATTTGAGTGTCAATTTGTTGTAACGCCCAGGTTCCTGTCAGCGCGCCCATAACTGTTAATAATATTCCACTATAACAGTCCTTTATAGGTACTATTTTATTCTTTACATAATTAGTCGCAGCAGTGAAACTTCCAAAAGAACTTTGGAACTTGTTGGTACCTAAAGCCAACTGCGGCGGAAGCCCGACTCCCAATAAAACAGGAACAGTTACAAGTCCGCCCCCTCCTGCAATTGAATCAACGATCCCTGCAATTATTCCTGTTATGATAAATGTCGGTATCAGATACCACGATTTCGCAACATCAATATAACAAGATTCATTAATTGAATCGTTTATTAAGCTCAATAATTCAATTGTTAATATACTTAAAACAAAATAAAAAGAAATAATCTTTAATTTTCTAAACAGCCTCTTGGAATGGTGGAGAACCATGATATATTTTCCAAAATTACCTGTCTCACATGTTCGATTTTTTGTTCATTACACTCGATGTTGAATATTCTTTCTCAAAAAATTGCATATGATCGTCCAACTTTGATTTTTCCAAAAAAGTTTGATCAATATGTTTCTGTATAAGCTGTCCGATGTTGGTATAATTTTTTCCGATGATTCATTTTTTTTAAATAATGATAAATTCTGTCAGCCGGAAGATCACTATCTCGTATCAGCAGTATGGATTTATTCTGTGTATCGTATGCTTCATGAAATTGTGCATTACAAGCATAAGCAGCAGCGAGTGTATCTGTATATTCCCAATTGTCTGGTGAAATTGAAACCGCTTTTAATGCATATTGAAGGGCTTTTCGTCCATTTCGATATTTACTGAATTTTGCCGTGGCATAAAACCATGCCATATGGTTATAATAATTGGGATTGTTATGATTCAACTTAATCGCCTTTTCTCCATAATCAATAAATGTATCAAATTGGCTTTGTTGCAATTTACAATATGCCAATAACATATAGGCCTGATCCATATCTGGTTTAAGTTTCAATGCTTTTTGAATATGATGCTCTGCTGCATGAAATTTATTTTGATCTGCCAGGTGCTGCGCCTGTTCCAGAAAGTCAAAGACTAAATGCTGATCTAAGGATAAAACAAACCAGTGCTTTTGGTTGACCTGAATACTCCAATGATTATTCATGGTTTTGGACAGCAAAAACTGTACGTTTGATTTTTTTTCATCAGTTAACAAAAGGTAATTGTACTGGCTTTTACGTAATAAATCATGAACACGCGTTGCATTACAGGTTTTAAATTCCTGGCATAGTTTTTCAACATTATATGAAAGGATTGAAAGGTTCGGCAAATCTATTGATTGGTATCGGATTTCCTGATCTGATGGCATCTGCGCATGAGCTGGTACGAATGCGAATAACAAGATGGCCTTGATGATATATCGTTTTATGTTCATGTTGATCTCCTGAAAAAAACATATCATTATTTTGAAAACAAGATGCCCTTTGTTGAGACATACGAAGGATGCTTTGTTTTCATATTGATGGAACATTTACTGTTGGAAAAAGTGTCGTGTCTGTATGTGGTAAAAATTTTGCTGCACTAAATCGATTCATAAACTCCTGGTTCACATTCAATTCTAAATAGGTGATGTGTTTTTGTATGTCAGACACAGCTTCAATATCTTTGCGAGATAACAACACACGTGTTGCGCCAGCCAACGATGTATTTCCCACAGATTGATATCGCTGAAGCGGTAAATCTGGAATCATTCCAATTGTAATGGCTGATGATGGATCAATATATGCACCAAAAGTGCCAGCCACATAAAAGGTTGAAATATCTGTCAGGCGAATGCCAACAGACTGTGTAATTGTCGTTAGAATTGTATACATGGCTGCTTTGGATCGGATTAAGCTGTCAATATCAACCTGTGAAATGGTCAGATTTTTACCGGTTGCAGATGTTTCTCCAGGTACAACCAGAAAATGAGCGATATTATCAATATACAACATGCGATCTTTACATTTATCGGGCACAAGTTTTCCGCGAATATCCAATTTTCCGGATTGAAATAATACAGCAGCCAGATCAATAAAGCCGGATCCACAAATACCAACAGGTTTTTTGTTTTCAATCGTTTGCCAGATAAATGATTGATTGTCAGGCTGGATACGTTCTATAGCCCCGGGGCCAGCAGTCATTCCAATTTTGGAAACCCCACTTTCCAGTGCCGGACCAGCAGCTCCAGCGCAGGCAATCATCCAATCTTTATTCCCTAAAACGACTTCAGCATTTGTCCCCACATCCACCATGATTGATATTTCTGTCTGTTGGTACATATCTAGTGCTAAAATTCCGGAAATCAGATCACCGCCAAAGTAACTGCCTATATTTGGAAAAATAAATATTCGCGCCCGTGGATTAATGTCAACCCCCAACTCATTGGCCGGTAATAACAGTTGCCTGTTAATGACAGGAATATATGGTTCTCGTATAATTGCTTGTGGTGGAAGCCCTAAAAGTAAATGCGTCATGCAGGTGTTTCCGGCAATGGACACGCACATAATTTGTGTTGCCCTGATACAAAGTGTTGTGCAAATATGCTGAATTTGCTGGTTAATCGCATGAATGATTCGTTGTTGCAGGTGAAACAGGCCGTCCGCCTGGTCTGTATAGTGAATCCGGGCAAGTACATCTGGTGCAATATCACATTGTGGATTGTCAATTGTCGTTTCGATGACCGCGCTTTGAGTGATTAAATCCAACAATCTAAATACCACACGTGTCGTTCCTAAATCAATTGCCAGACCATACACAGGCAAGCAATCATTTGATGGTTGAATGTCTATTAACTGATACTGATGATCAAAACCAAACAAGACACATCGCACATTAAAGTTTGATTTACGCAAAACAGCTGGAACAGAAACCATGATTGACCGGTCCATATCTATGAATCGGACGTTTAATCTTTGTTTCAGTTGTGCTGTTAGGCGATCAACATCTGCTGCGTTGTCGCTTAGAGAAGGCGGGGTCATGGAAATATAGTGTACCCAGCTTTCTTTATTCATGTCGTTTTGACTATTCATAAGATGATATCTTTTATACTTTTTTCATGAAATTGTAAAAAGATTTTTTAATTCACAGTGATAAAAAACCGCCAAAATAATCATACGCATGTGGCATTTTTCATGCATGCTTTGAAGCAACAACTTTATGTAAAGGTAATTAAAATGAAATATTTATGTATCTTTTTCACAATACTGATTCTGTCTCTGTCATGGATTAACCATGTCACAGCAGATGATGCAGGAGCGCTGTATGTTCAAAAATGCGGTTCCTGTCATAAAGACAATAAAAAAATCCGAACGTTTACACCTGCACGTTATACTTCAGCCCAATGGCGCCGATTCTTTGATAAAAATAAACATCGGCGAAAAAAAGATATCAGCCAAATCATTACATCAGAAGAATTGAGTGACATTAAAATGTATTTGATTTCCCATAGCAAGGACTCAGCAGAACCTGATGTTGTTGGTTTTTCACAGGATAAGTACTTATGGACTGCCGGAACGCTGGCTCCCAAATACATGGGATGGGCCAAGCTATATCGGGAAATAATTTTACCTGTGTTTAATATGGTCACAAATGGAAATATCACAGTCAAAATCTATTGGGGTGATGTTATGGGTGATGACCGGAGCATTATTCAAAAACTGGAGTCTGGTGAACTCGATATTGGTGGAATCAGCGGCTATGGAACATCAATGATATGTCCGGAAATGTCTGTACTGAATTTGCCATTTTTATTTCGGACCCGAGGAGAATTTGACTATGTCATATCAAAAATGCGCCATCGATTTGAAAAACTCATGGACAGGCGTGGTTATGTCTTACTGTTGATGACTGAACAGGACTTTGATCAAATCTATACACGAACATCACGTATCACTCATCTCGAACAATTTAAAGGTATCAAATTTGGCTCATGGTTTGGTGAACTTGAAAAAGTGGTATTGACTCGACTTGGTGCAAAATGTAGCTCTTCTGAAAATGAAAATGTTAATATGTACAAACATATTTTGCAGGAAAAAGCAGTTGATGCATTCATTGGACCAGCTATCTTTGTTTTGAGTGCAAGCATGTATACAAGTGTTAAATATGTGCACCAGATCAAGATTCGCTATGCTGTAGGTACTGTTGTATTGCGAAAAGAAGCCTGGAATACGATCAGTCCTTACTATCATAAACGTATAAATGGTTATTTTCAAGAATATGTTGAGCGTGAGTTTTCAGAGGCTGTTCGCCGGCAGAATAAACGCTCCATAAATGCCATGATTAATTATGGTATAGAGGATGTAAAAATATCTCCACAAGCTCTGGAAGAGATCAAGAATGCCACCCGCCCCATATGGTTTGACTATGCGGATAAAATGTACCCGAAAGAAATTCTAAATGAATTACTGCATCACCTTATCGAATATCGCAACCTGAAGAGAGACCAATGAATGTAATTGTTTCGGTTTATTTTCGTATCCTTTTTCTGTGCATGTTTAGCGTTTATGTTTTCTGTGTATCAGCATTTGCGCTTTCAGAGAATCATTCAAAGGCTGTGAATGGCGCAATTTCTGAAGAACAAATACGAGAAAATATTGAACAGGGAAAAACAATCCGAAATTATGTCATTAAAGGAGATGACCTGATACGCGTGATCAAACAAACCCGGTGTAAAATATCCATTGAAGCATCCATAATTACCGGCGGTCTTGATTTTTCCACATTTCCAGAAGTGCCAATCACAGAATTCGATTTTCCCAAGCATTGGTCAGATCATCAAAAGAAGCAGATATTAGATACCAAAAAGCGAATATTCAATATGTATTGTATTGTTCCCAATGAAATAAATTTTATAAATTGTGAAATACGTCTCAACCCTTTAAACTATCGAAGCATTTCAGCAGGCAAAACTTTTTTTTATAATAAAATTAACTTCCAGGGGAGTACATTTACAGGTGAGGCCTGGTTTGCGGATGCCGTGTTTGCGCATCGTTTTTTGTGTCAGAAAGCATGTTTTAAAGACAAAGCATCTTTTGTCGATACTTTTTTTTTCGGTATCGTTGAGTGTCAGGATGCGTATTTTGGGGCGCATGGTGCTGTTTTTATTAAATCTCATTTTTTTTGTAAGGAAGTTCGTTTTTCAAATTCTCGTTTTCGATTTGTATCTTTTAGAGGCGCTGAGTTTCTGGGTATAGCCGATTTTTCAAATACATCGTATGAAAAAGAATCCTATTGTACGAATGTGAATTTTTATAAAAGTGTTGATTTCAGTGGTGCTGATTTTTCTGTGGCTGTATTTATCAGTACGATCTTTCATGAATCTGTATTATTCAAAAATGTCAAAATGCATATGGCATCATTTCAGGAAGTCATCTTTAAAGAAAATGTCAATTATGCAGATACTGTGTTTACCGGAACTCTTTTTTTTAACAATGCACATTTCAACAAACAGGCAGACTTCTCAAACACCGAATTTAAAAGTCTCAGCAGTCAGTTTAAGAATGTACACTTTGGCGGGAACACTTTTTTTACGAATTCGAAATTTCATGGATCAGCTGTTTTTTCAAAAAGCCTTTTTACTGGCAACCAGCTTGTTTTTCAAGAAAGTCGTTTTTTAGATAATATCTATTTTGTTAACTCAAAAATACAGACGCAAGACATTGATTTTCATGAAATTGTCGTGCATGGTTCATCAAACTTTCAAGGGGTTGTATTTCAAGGGAATACAGTTTTTTCTGAGTCTCGATTTCTTCAAAAAGCCGACTTTTCCAATGCAAGTTTCCACTCTGATGCTGATTTTTTTCATGTTTACTTTCAAGATCAAGCCATTTTCACAGAAACATGTTTCAAGAAAGAAGCTGAATTTTCAAAAAATATCCTTAATGCCAATTCAAATTTTTCAGGCACCCGATTTCAAGATCTGGTTGATTTTTCAGGCAGTTCTTTTCGGGGTAAAGCGGATTTTTCAAAAGCTATTTTTCAGTCGGAAAGCCTGTTAAAAAATATTATATTTCATAAAGAAGGAAATTTTTTTGAAGCGGTATTCCATGATCAGGTCGATTTTTTTGAATCGACCTTTCATCATCTGGCGTATTTTAAGTCTACGCAATTCTATGATATTTTAAAAATCAAAAATGTACAATTTAATGGTTATGTTGATTTCAGGAATTGCCTTGTCAATCATTTGGATATCTATAGTCAAAAAAGTCCTACAATTATTAAGGATCGTGTAGACTTTCGGAATGCCTGGATTGGTTCGGGACATTTTCAGGATGTTGTTTTTGAGGATGATGTTGATTTTTCAGGTGTTATTTTTGGAGATAAAGATCGTAAGGAAAACAGTGCGATTGTATTCAGGTTTGTTACATTCAAAGAAGATGTGAGTTTCATTCGTGCAGTCTTTGCATGTCATCTCTCCATGGAAATGATCACTGCCAAAGGATTTATCAATTTTCGTGATGTTGACTTTAGTCGGACAGACAAAATCATGCTATCATACTTGAATATATCAAATATTTATATTGAATGGTCTCAAATTCCAGGTATTGAAAAATGGATATGTGAGCAAAAGGATCGAATCTATAGTTTTGCAGACAAAGAACTTTTCAATCGCAAGAAACAAAGACGAATCGTTGATCTTTCTATTGAACCGATTTCAGAATTGCTCGTGATGTTTGAAGACATTTTTCAAAATCGTCTGGCAGATAAAAATGATGTCATCTATTTACGAAAATGTATTGAGCTGAACGAAACCAGACAGTCCAAAGAAATGACATTCAATCGCCTGCAATTTGAGTTTGAATGGTATTTTTGGGGAATGTTTACCGGCTATGGAACAAAAATATGGTGGATTACCGGATGGTGTCTATTTTTCCATTGTATATTCAGCATATTATATTGGTGGCAAGGTACATTAAGTAGAACGTATGCTGCATCTGATAGTGAATATGATCATACATTCAAGCAACGACTGTTTGACCTTCCGCAACTGTTCATCACAGAAAAAAAGCCGTTGCAAATTAAACGCATGCATATGGATCGCCTGGTCAATGCGTGTCGATTTAGTTCTGTGATCCTATTTAAAATTGGCTATCGAGATACAACCATTTCTGGAAAAATATTTGGTGTAGATTATATTGTGATCGTCTGGATCGAATGGTTATTGGGTTTTTTCTTGTTATCCTGCCTGGCTGTTACCCTTTCAAACACAATGCCACTGGTGAATCGATTAATTAGCGGCGTGTTATGATCTGTTTAACCAGATGAATTAATATTGAACAAATAAGGCAATCCTCGGAAAATCAATTCCCCTTGTTATAATTATCTAGAAACGCAGCATGCTATGTCTCTACACGACCTTTTTTTATTGGACGATCAAGAAAAATGCGCATGTTATTTTCAGAGCATGCCTTAATTGTTCATTCTTTGTTCCATTATGAAGGATGCCGAAAAAAATATATTCTTGACACACATTATTTGTATCTTGCATAATACGAGAATAAATTGAGTTTAATCAAGTGTGTATTTGTCAAAAAGTTAGTTGGTATTTTTTTGGGGACAAATTGGCCTGGTTATCTCCCGATAAAACTAAAAATGCCAGATTTTTTCAATGGAAAGGTGTTTATTCTTAATGAAAATTATATCGCCATCAAAAATAAAAACAGTAAAAATTATCTGCCCTTCATGTAAAAGACGATTTTATGCAACATTCTCATTAGTCCAGCCCAAAGCAACTGGAGTCGGGAAGGTTGTCACGCGATGTCTATATTGCAAAGGGTTAAGTCTCATTGAAGTGCCAAATAAATACATTAATGAAGCCCGATTCAAAAAACAAATTCAACGCATTAGAAAGCAATTTAATATTGTTTAATTAATTAAATTGGTTCACAGATTGACCGGGCGAATACAAAACGAGAGAAATGGCTGAAAAACATATGTTATTGTATGTTTTTCAGCCAAAAAGCAAAACAGAATCCTTAACGTTTAAAAATCCTGCGGCTGACAACAGGAAAACAATCAACATCATTTATATCAGAAACGTTTACCGATGCAGGAACAACCAGAACAGCTATTTTAGTTGCGAGGTGATCAAGGGGCTCTGTTGTGATATCGCATGAGAATTGACCATTATTCTGAACCTGCATGCCATTTGTTCGATTCTTACCTGGTTTGATCCGCCATTGATCATTCACATGAATGGCAACAACAATGGCATATTTATCTGGATCAAAAGGGGTGACTTGTCCTTCGATATTGAGTAAACGATTTCCGATAGGGGGCATTTGATTTATTTCAATGAGCATATTTGATGATGCTGTTTTTCCCATTGAATCGATATTTGCAATGTCAGATGTTGTATTGATTGTTTCGTCATGATGCTGTTGTGAATGGGATTTGAAATGCATAAACTGACTCTGATTTTGATTCATAAAAATAGCTTCTTTCTTGATCAGCGTGTCACTGTTGAAACTCATACGAGATGAATCTTTCTCTTCTTCCCCTTGACTGTATATATATACTGCTCCTGCAAGACTTCCTTTGTCATCATTCCCATAAGCGCCCATAATTAAACCTTGATCAGCAATTGCGATGTCAAATGCAAAATTATCATATGAAGAGCCATCATCTGGCACATATTTTTTCATCATATTCCATTGGTCTCCTTCAAGAATATACAAATACGATGCGCCTGATGACGATCCCTTGTCATCATCTCCATAAGCCCCTATGAGTATTCGCGTACCAACGATATCAACTGATGCACCAAAATAGTCATTGGAAAGCCCCTGGCTTGGAACAAGTTTTGTTTGAAAATTCCAGGTATCCATTTCATATTTGAAAACGTAAGCCCCGCCAACATTTTCTCGAGAACCATCATCACAACGATAGGCACCCACAACAGCATAATCGCCAGAAATGGAAACATCATACCCAAAATAGTCGTTGGCCTGGCCATCATCAGCAAGCAGCTTTGCTGTCAATATCCACATATCCTGATTGCGTTTAAAAATCAAAGCTGAACCGGAACTGTCTCCTTTGTCATCATCACCATACACACCAATAATGGCATAATCATCTGTGATTGCAACAGCGGAGCCAAATTTATCAGTTTTTTCACCCTGGTCATACACCAGTTTTTGCTGTTGAACCCATGTATTGTCAGTCTGACGTTTAAAAACATAAGCAGCCCCTGCCAGATTGCCTTTATCGTCATCCCCATAAGCGCCAATGATTGCATAATTTTCACTGATATCCACAGCAAATCCAAAATAGTCATTGTATTCGGAATCATCCGCCGTTAACTTTTGATGTTGCTGCCATCCGGTTGAGCTGGATGAATATAAATATGCCGCGCCTGATTTACTTCCGGCATCATCTCTTCCATATGCACCAAAAATAGCATATTGGTCAAACATGGCCACTGAACAGCCAAAGTAATCATTTGACACCGCATCATCGGGCATTACTTTTTGTCCTACCTCCCATTTCTTGTCAGTGTAATTCAAGATGTATACAGCGCCTGCGTTGCCGCCTTTGTCATCATCTCCCTTAGCGCCGCTGGCCGCATGATTCCCATAAATCGCTACCGAGCGACCAAAATTATCACTTGTTTCGCATTCTGGTGGGATCAATTTCGTTTCTGTTGTTGGAATGGGATTGAAATTCCAGGCTTTTTGCAATTCATAGTAAACACTTCGCGGCTGAACTTTATCGATATTGTTTCCATTTTTAACTTTTCTCATGATTCCCCACCATTCCTCATTGGCGTATCCATCAGGATGAGCACTAATTGAATAACCGCAAAAACCATGATGCAATGGGTCTTCATCATTGCAAAGTGGATCTGCGGAATGCTTTCCTTTCCACCATTCATCAGCATAAGCCATAATACTTCCGCCAATACAGACTGATTTATGTTGATCAATTTCACGCCATAATGCGCGTGCATATTCTGATTGCTTGGCAGAACCACTCTTTTCATATTCTTGTTTTGTTGAATTGTCCATTGCATCTATGCCAAATTCAAGAATAATAATCGGTTTATCACTCCAGCCCCCATAATTTGAAAATAGATCACCAAATGATTTGCCTCTGTAAACATTAGCGCCCCAGACAGAAAGCCCCGGCATTTTGGAATCATAGGTGTTGATAATATTGTTTAGATACACGTCAATCAAAGGAGTTGTCGTAGGATGATAGTTTTGACCTTCAAGCTGTTTTGCAGCAAGTCCCATCTCATTGATCAGGCTAAAAAGATCATCCAGATATTGTCCATACATTCCGTCTGCGTTTAATTCGTTTCCAATGCACCACATGAGAATGGCTGGATGATTCTTATGGATATGCACCATATCCAGAAAATCTTGCTTAATCATTTCGCGTTTATTTTGCGGGTCATCCGGATCAATATTATATCCACTATTGATTTGAAAGCCTGCAATAATATAAATGGGATCTAATCCATTGTTATAAGCAGCATCCAGAAAACGTGTATGGTCAGCCCCAGGATGCCATGCCCACAATCGAAGTGTATTGGCGCCCATCATTCGTAACATTGGAAAATCACGTTCATGAATTCTATGGTAGTCCGATGTAAAATAGTCTCCATATGGTGCGCGGATTTCCGGATCATGTCCGATGGGTGTGGGGGCATACCCTACACCTTTTACCTGAAAGGGTGAGTCGTCAACAGAAAGGGCTCGATTATTGATCGTAATACGTGATCCCAACCTTGAAACCACGTGAACTTTCGTATATGACCATTGAGGTTGATAATTTCCGGACTGTCCAATGGCACGAACACAAATCGTATATTGGCCACTTTCTGAAGGCACTGACCATTCATATCGCCATTGATTTGTACCTGTTGCCACTTTCCAAGTTTTCCCATGATCAAATGAAATTTCAACCCGATTAATGGTTTCTTTCTCTGTGGCTGATGCCGTTCCTTTGATTGGAAGAGTTGTGGCATAAATCTGGTTATTTTCTTGAGGTATCAGTATATTAGAGCGAATTACCGGTGCATGAGATTGACCTTTAACAATTAAATGCACCGGAATATCAACCAAACTATTGTTATTATCATTGCTTTCAATTCGCAGAACAGCATCATATTCTCCTTGAGACATTCCACTTGGGGCAGCCTGGACATCAACAGATTCTGTTGACATGGGTAAAATTTTGCCAGAGAGAGGTGCAACACGTAACCAGGTGCATGGATTATTATGAAAGCGAATGGCGAGGGAATCATGCAGGTATGCTTGATTGTGTGTGACCAAAACGCCTTCATCCCCTTGCTTATTTTCCAGGCCAATTGTTGCTTCATTGGTGGAAATACCATCTCGAAAATGATCATACTGATATAAGATGCTGCCATCTGAATGAATAATCACCTGCGCTGTTACTGTGCCAGAGCTACCAAACTGTCCATAATCTATAAATGAAACAATTAATTTTTGCCCCATGGTTTGATAATAAACGTGTGCATTTCTCGGCGTCAGGTCATCCCAAAACCAGGCCAAAAAGTTACCCGGTTTACGTTTTTCTGGTATCTTTTCATTTGCGCGTTCTGTTAACCCAACTGTATCCCCAAAGCCAATCAATCCATTGGAGGAAATATAGAATTTGTCATAGAACTCTCCATAAAATGGAAAAGAAAATCCAATGGGAAATGGTCCGACAGAGATGTCATCTTTGAGTTGATCAACTTTGTTCCCTGTTGATGAAATATCAATCCAATCAAATATTGGACCGCCCGGCATGTCAGAATCGATCCAATAATAGCCGGTATTTTCTTCAGGATTGCATGATGAAATCATATTCCAGACCAGGGGGTGACTGCCTTTGTTCATAATAGACAGTTTTTTGTTTCCCTGTTCGTTTTCCATCAATTCAAACGTCAACTTTCCAGGGGTGACAGCAATTTCAGGCTTAGACGCTATAACATCAAGGCGGACAGGAATTGTAATTACCGGATTGAGAAGGTCATCAGATGTAACGACTAAATTGCATTGATAACGTTCCTGAAATAAATACGTTGTATCTGCACCAATCGATATATCAATTTTTTGTGCGGGTGGAATCGCGCCGGTTGATGCTTGATATATTTTTAACCAGGAACATTGATTGGGCTCAAATCGAATGGCCATTTGGCTTTGCAAATAATTCATATTGAATGCAACTTCAAGCCCATCTGTGCCATCACTGTTTTCTATGCCGACAGTGCTTGAGTTGGCATTGAACGAATGGGTTAAGCTTTTGTATTGAAATAAAATGCTGCCATCTTGATCCAATATGACTTGAAAACTGGCAAAACCATCATTTTGATACTGTTTCATGTTTTCAAATTGAACAATGAGCCTTTTTTGTTGACGATAATAATAAATTGCACCATCTTCAGGTGACAAATCATCCCAAAGCGGGGCAATAATATTGCTCGGTGCTTGTGCATCCGGAATGGGCATGTTCTTATGGCCTGCATATTCAGCCGATGAAACAAACCCAATAAAACCATTCGATGACACAAAAAACGTTTCATAATTTTGCCCATAAAATGGAAAAGAGAATCCAATGTCTATTGGCCCTGCTGAATCATCATCCTTAAGATTCGACAGCGCTGTTCCAGATTGGGAAATATCGATCCATTCGTATGATGGGCCCGCATTGGCAAAACTGTCAGACCAGATATAACCAAAGCCATCAGGGCCGCCGAAATGATCTGTGTTAATACGTCCCTTTTGTTCATCAGCTGGATCTTTATCATGTGCAGAATAATTTTGCTGTGGGTTTTTGTTACTTTGTTTACCCCCTTTAACCTGTATTTTCCATTTCAGTTCTGTGTTGCCTGAATTGCCTATTGTGACTGTATCTTTTTTGGTATTGCCTTTTTGGACTTCAAAATGAAAGGAACGAGGTGTTACAGTAATTTTGGGAGATGTGATCTGTATGGGAATCGTCATTTTATAGGGATTGGGGTAGTTTAATGCGTTATGTTGTAAAGTCAGAACAATTTCGTAATTACCATATGGCATTGTATTTGCGGTATATTTTATGGAAATGGCGTGAGATAAGCCAGAATCAATCGTTCCCTCAGTTTTTTCCGGAATGGCAATGTCTGGATATGATATATTGGTGTTTGGAGAGATTGCTACCGCTCCAGAGACAGATAAATGATAGATCAGCGGATCACATCCCTGGTTCTGAATGAAAAATGATTTAACAATGGATTGACCTGATGGAAGTGCAATTTTTTGAATTTTTTCAACATTAAGAATGGGAACGTCTGTTGCAAATACTTGATCATTGCCAAAGGTTGTTCCATCACTGTTATGAGCAACCAAGCGATAATGATATTGTGTTTCAGGTTCAAGGGTGTTGATACGCATATTGATTGATATGGGATCCAAAGAATGCCCCGCATTCATTAAACTTGTTTTCATTCCATAGGTCTGTGATGGGCCATATTCAAAATATGCGGTTGTATGTAAACCTTTTGGCTGTACAGACCCATTAAACATCGCTGATTTACATGTAATCATACTTGCAGAGCCAGTATAAACAAAAGGCTGGTAATTCTTGTTCAACGAAATATTTAATTCTACTGTTTTATCTGCTGTAATGCGGATGTCTCTGAAGATCTCAAAATTGAAGAGAGACGCGAATACGACAAGATCGTATGTGTTTTCAGGTATGAAAGAAAACCGATAGTAGCCATTGTTTTCGCTGTATGTTACAAACTTTCCGGCTTCAATACGTGCATCGCTAATGGGTTGACCGGTTTCATTATCAATAATGGTTCCATGAAGAACGCCTGAAGGGATATTCACATTTTTCTTTGCGAGACTTGCGTTTGCGTGTGTACTCAAAAGAATCAATAAAATTGAAACCACATAAATGATCAATTGTTTATTTTTGTGATAAAACATTTTTTCTCCTTTTTCTTTAAATTTGACAGTATTTGTCAATGGTATGGATCGTTCAAACAGGCAGGTCAACACTTATACCTGTGTCACCCGAAAAACTTCTTCAACAGATGTCATTCCTTCTAATATTTTCTTTACACCATCCTGTCGCAAGGTTGTCATGCCATACTTAACAGCTTCCTGTTTGATAATATTTGAATCTGATGTTTGCAGACACAAACTTCTAATACTTTCATTCATAATCATAATTTCAAAAATAGCACGTCGGCCTCTGTATCCTGTCTGAAGGCAAGAATTACATCCTTTGGGACGATAAATCGTCTTTTTTGCCAAAGTATCAGGCATAAGGCCAATGCTTTTCAGTGAATGTTCATCCGGTGTATAGGGTTCTTTACACTCATCACAAAGAACACGCACCAAACGTTGGGCAACAACTGCCAATACAGACGAGGACAACAGAAATGGTTCAATTCCAATATCAATCAAGCGGGTAATGGCACTTGCCGAGTCATTGGTATGTAACGTCGAAAAAACCAGATGACCGGTCAGTGCGGATTGAACAGCAATTTCTGCAGTTTCCCTGTCACGAATCTCACCAATAAGAATAACATCAGGGTCCTGACGAACAATAGATCGTAATCCCCTGGCAAACGTGAGATCGATTTTGGGATTTACCTGAATCTGACCAATACCTTGAATTTGATATTCTACCGGATCTTCAACTGTGATAATATTGATATCAGGATTATTGATTGTTGACAGAATGGCATACAATGATGTTGTTTTTCCACTACCTGTCGGGCCGGTAACAAGGATAATTCCATGTGAAGAATGAATTAATTCATCAGTCGTTTGAAATTGTTCAGGAGATAAGCCGAGATCTGTCAGCTTTAGCAAAACGCTTGTTTTATCAAGTAACCGAAGAACCACACGTTCACCAAACGTTGTGGGAAGAGTAGAAACACGAATGTCAATATTTTTATCTCCAATTCGGATCTCGATTCGACCATCCTGTGGTAAGCGTTTTTCAGCAATATTCAAATCAGCCATGACCTTAATTCTGGAAACCAACGCAGATTGAATACGTTTGGGTGGTGAAATCATGTCGTACAGGATACCATCCACACGCTGACGCACTTTGAATGAGTTTTGAAACGGCTCCATATGGATATCACTGGCACGGGCTTTTACTGCTTGTGACAAAATATGATTCACTAACTTGATTATTGGGGCATCACTGGTATCATCAAGAAGGTCAACAGTTTCTTCAATTTCAGTAATAATGCTATCACCGGTTTCTTCTTCCATATCTTGAACAAGCTGCTCAGCAGAATCCCGACTCATATCATAAGACAGGTTGGTGGCAGACAAAATGGCAGCACCTGGTGAAAAAACAACGTGAAGATCATTTGCGCCAAATACATAAACAAGATCATCAAGGGCTTGTAAGCAAGCAGGATTACTGATAGCAATGATGCGGCATCCAAATTCTTCTCGATCCCCTTTTTCACGCAGAATTGGCCCTTGTCTGGAATAATTGGCATCGCGCGTTTCAATCGGAACCATCCCATATCTTTTAAGGAATTGGATTGGCACATGTCGCGCAAATTCAACATTAATATCGTTTACAGGTAAATTTTCCCATACAGGAATTTTATATTGTATACTCCATGCATTGAGCAATTGCATCTCATTGACAATGTTGCGTTGAACCAATACATTTCCATAATCTGTTTGTTTTTCAGCCTGAATTCGATGGGCTTCAGTAATTGATTCTTCAGGTATATTGAAATGTTCCATCAAGATTGTATCAAGGGTTTCCAACATTATCTCCTATTTTTCAATTTGTTTATTTCTATATTGAATATATCCATCTTTAACAGCACTATAGGGTTCTAAAGCCATATCTTTAATCTTTTCATATTCTCCCACACGAAAAGACATGCTATTCACTGTACTCACAGCATTGACACCCAGCTTTACGTAAGTATCTTCAATATAGTTCGTAGGATCAAGATAGCTGTCACCAACTATACCTACCAAATCACGAAGTGTTGAACTTCCTAAAAAAGGCAGCACGATATAGAAACCATTGCCAATACCATAGGAACCTAAGGTTTGTCCCAAATCTTCTTGATAGGGCTCTAAGTGAAAATATGATTTTGAAGGTGTGGTAAATCCCAATATGCCTATTGTGGAATTAATCGTAAAAGCCGCTATTTCCGAACCAGTATCTTTGGGACGTAACTGAAAAAAACAACTCACTGCGCGTTGCGGCATATTGATATTGTTAAAAAAATTTAATAAGCCAATACGTACAGGCATGGGTGTAATACGTTTATATGTTTGAGCAACAGGTTTCATGCACCAGAAATAGAGCTTATCATTAAATATAAAAATACACCGATTGATTTTTTCCAGTGGATCCCAAACACCTGGTGAAACCGGATCATCGCTAACCTCATCAAGTTCATCATCTAAGGCCCAATCGTCTTCTTGTTCTATGTCTGTTTGATCTGTGTTGGGTGTTTCGGCATATGTCATTTCTATAAAGGGAAAAACAGAAATGACCAGGATCAATAAAAAAAACGTTTTTAAATGCATGGTTGTCCTTACAATCGCTTATAAATCTGAAAATTGCCCGAGTTTTTGGCTCATCATGTTCATCAGTTCCTCAATCCCCTTTTTCCGAAGAATTTTATGAAACTGAGAACGATAATTTCGCACAAGACTGACGCCTTCAATAGAAATATCATAAACACGCCATCGGTCGGATTTCAAGAGCTTGTAATTCATAGGAATTTCATTTTTTTGTGTGACAACAAGCGTTTTTATCATCAATTTGTTCTTATGTTGACGTTGTTCGAGATATTTTACAGTTTCATTGGTATATTCTTCAAGACGCTTATAGTATATGTTGGCCAAAAATCGCGCAAACAAATGAGCAAATCGGTCTTGTTTCTCTTTTGGAATTTGTTTCCATTCTTTTCCCAACGTTCTTTTTGACATTTCTTTAAAATTGAAAAAACTCTGGGCAATGCTAAATATTTTTTTACGTTGAACGGCTTGTGCTTCTGGGGTAGTGGCTTTTTGCTTATTTTTAATCGTATCAATAACCGCCTGAATACTTTCTTTTAATTCCGACATGACATCCGCCGCAATTGCGGGTGATGAGAATAGACACAAAAAAATAAAGCTAATTATAAACGCGTAAAGATTTTTTTTCATTTATCATTCTCCAAAAAAAAATTATTTTACACCACCAAAAACATATTTACTAATCAATGATTCCAGATCAACGGCTGATTCTGTTTCAAAGATCAGATCGCCATCTTGAAGTAAGGTATCTGAACCGCCTGAAGATATTTGAATATACTTATCACCAATGAGTCCGCTGGTTTTAATGGATGCGATAACATCATCGGTCAATTGGATATTGGGGTAAATCATCATTTTTACAACCGCCACCTGATCACCTGGATCTAATCCAATGGATTCGACCTCTCCAATTTGAACGCCAGCCATCTCAACAAATGCACCACTTTTCAGCCCGGAAACAGATTCAAACCTTGCAGTTAAATAATATCCGCCAGGGCCAAGCCAATCAAGCTTTCCCAATCGGATGGTTAGATATGCTGTGCAAATCAAACCAATGAAAACAAATATGCCAACCCATAGGGTTATGATGTTATCTTTATTGATCATTTATTTTTTTCCCCATAAAATGAATCATTTATTTTTATAACAGGCGCAACACAGTCAATTCGTTTGCATCAAATTATTCTAATAATTTTGTCATCAAGTTTGGATAGTGTCAAGTAATTTTTCCATCCATCTTACAATCTGAATGATCAGATAAAAAGCGGTTCAATTCAATGATAAATTTTATGGGTTCATTCATCATCACTGCATGCCCACTTTTTTTAAATGATACCAGTTTTGAATTTTTAATTTGCTGTGAAAGAAAGACCGAGCTTTCAACTGGATACATTTCTGACAACATCCCCACAAATATGGTCGTTTTCACATCAATTTTATGCACCTGATCAATTAAATTATAGTCATTGTTCATGTATGCGTTTAAAATTTTATAATACGCCTGCCAGTTGGATGGTACAAAATAATTTTGAATGAAAGGCATTCTCATGAGAAATTGAATGGTCAATTGCATTGATTTTGATGGAAAGGAGGCTGAAGCAAATCTGGCAAATTTCATCATGGCATAGCTTCTTTCATCATAAGGCAACGAAAAAAAGTCTTTTTCAAATTGATACTTAGAAAGCAATGTCAATACATTCTGAAAATCAGACATCCATCGTTCATGATCATCAAGCCCGAGGCCATATTTATATTTTTCTGTGTGCTTAAATGAAGGAGACTGATCAATACACAATAATTTGTTCACCCGATCTGTTTTTATCTGTGAAAGATAAAACAACGAAACATAAGCGCCCATTGATATTCCACCCAGCGCAACTTGATCTAATTGATAATAATTCAAAATATCCTCAAAATCTTCATAAAAATTAGTGAATATACAAGAATTATTAATTTGCGTATTTGCAGAAAATCCAAAGCCCCTTAAATCTGGCAGAAAAAATTGATATTTGTTAATCAAAGGAAGAATAAAGGGGATCCAATGCCTGGACTCCATCCCAAAGCCATGAAGTAAAACAACCGGCTTTCCATATCCTATTTTTCTGACATGAATATGTTTATTATCTCTTGTTGGTATCGTTTCTAACATAATTGGCAAAAATATATTATTGATGAGCAATCGTCAAGTTTTAATTGACGTTTAGGAAAGCTCTGAAAATAGATTCCCCATTATCTTGAACGTATAATAGTTTTTCAATAATAAAAAAGTAAAATAAAATGATAAAACATTTGATTCCATCAAACGCTTGAAGTATACTATGGGATATTATGTTGGAAGCTCATGAACAAAAATAAAAGGAGTCTGCTCAATATGGCATCACCATTAGAAAAAGCGCGTTTGGACCGCGAATCCATGAAAGCCAGAATTCTTAATTCTGCACGAAAATTATTTGGCGAATATGGGTACCACGGCACAACAACGCGAATGATTGCAACACATGTGGGAATTGATATTTCCACTTTGTATTATCACTGGGGAGAAAAACGCGATTTGTATGATTCTGTGATTACAGACATTAACGATGAAGTCCAGGACAAGTTGCTTGAAATAGAAAATCTAATTTCAGGTAAACCAATAGCCAATCGAATTGAAATTGGCATTGATCGTATCTGTGACTATCTGTTTGACAATCCAGAAATTTCTAATCTGATCCTGTTTCGCTATTTCAGCAAAACACGCGACCATGACTACAGTATTGAAACAAAATTTCCAGAATATATCTCAAATATTGCTGTGTCATTAGGATTATCGCAAAATAAATCTGAGATTACAGTTGAGGCAAAAGCTCGCGTTCTTGCAGTTTGGAATGCTGTTCTCAATTTTATTTCAGGCAAAAGTGTATTCCAACCCATTTTGGATATAGATAAAGATCAGTATATTCAAATTGTTAAGGAAACTTTAAATTTTATTTTGATTCCCGCTTTTTCAAAAAAATAACGAAAGAGCTGCCCAATGATGGCTTGCTTTTTTTGAATATCGGTTAAAATAAGGAGGTAAACTATGGCGTTGAACATGGACGCAATCGGTAAAAAACTGGGTCCATTCAGCAAAGATTACACATGGAAAGATGTTGTACTGTATGCGCTGGGTGTGGGATCAGGTTTTTCCGAGCTTGATTATTGCTACGAGAAAGACTTGAAAGTGATTCCGAGTTTTTCCATTGCTGCAATTTTTGACTTTTTATCCCATGTGGGGTTGGAATCCAATGTCAATCTTGCCGGCATTCTGCATGGTGAGCAAGAGCTGATTTTTCACAATCCCATCCCGCCTGAGGGAACCCTGACCACCGAAGGTCAAATCACGCATTATTATGACAAGGGTAAAGACAAAGGTGCGCTGGTTGTGGCTGAAAGTGATACCTACCATTCCAATGGGAAAAAACTGTTTACCAGCATTATCACCATTTTTGCCCGATTGGATGGCGGGTTTGGCGGTGAAAATGCACCCAAACAAGAAATCACAATTCCTGACCGGGCGCCTGATTTTGTGGTAGAAGATCATCCCACAACTGATCAACCCCTTTTATATCGTCTGTCAGGTGACGTATTCCAACTGCATGTAGATCCAGAGTTTGCCAAAATGTCTGGTTTTGAAAAACCGATTATGCACGGCCTCTGTACACATGGGTTTGCATGTCGTGCATTGATTCAATCGTTAATTCCAGGCGAACCAGAAAAAGTGCGCAAATTCAATTGTCGCTTTTCAAAAACACTCTATCCCGGAATTGGCCTGAAAACGTTGATCTGGAAAACTGATGAAGGCAACGCATTATGGCGCACAGTCAATTCTGATAACAATGAAACAGTCATTGATTTTGGCGTTTTTGAATATGGCGATATTCCAGATGACAGCATTCGTTTTGATGATCGGGTCGCGATTATCACAGGTGCTGGCGGTGGTCTGGGACGTACCTATGCCCTTGAGTTGGCCAAACGCGGTGCAAAAATTGTTGTCAATGATTTGGGTGGTTCTCGTGATGGTTCTGGCGATGGATCGGCATCACCCGCTGATAAGGTTGTTGAAGAAATCAAAGCCCTGGGAAGTGATGCTGTTGCCAATTATGATAATGTGGCCACTGTTGAAGGCGGTGAAAACATTGTGCAAACCGCAGTCAAGACTTTTGGACGTGTTGATATTGTAATTAACAATGCCGGTATTTTGCGTGATAAGAGCTTTGTTAAAATGACACCAGAAAACTGGCAGTCGGTCCTTGATGTTCATCTTAATGGGGCCTACAATGTTACCTGTCCGGCCTTTAAGGTCATGAAAGAAAATGGTTATGGCCGAATTATCATGACAACCTCTGCTGCAGGCCTGTATGGCAATTTTGGACAAACCAATTATTCATCCGCCAAGCTCGGACTGGTGGGGCTGATGAACACCCTGAAATTGGAAGGCCAAAAATATAATGTTAAGGTCAATACTGTGGCGCCGCTGGCAGCCTCACGACTGACTGAGGATGTTTTTCCGCCAGATTTTTATGAAAAAACAAAGCCAGAATTCGTCGCACCCATTGTTATGTATCTTTGTTCAGAAGAATGTCCGGTAACCGGCAACATTTATAATGCGGGTGCAGGATGTTTTAATCGTGTGGCCATGAGCACCGGTCCTGGCGTTGTTGTTAAAGGTAAGGATGAATTCCCCACTGTGGATGATATTGCTGCCAATATGTCAGGTATTGATAATATGGATCAGGCCAAAGAATATTTTCAGCTCAATGATCAGGTCGGGGATGTTTTGATGGCATTTGAGACGCCCAAACCTGCTGTTCAGGAAACCAAATCATCTGGTTTTACATCATGCGCTGATGTTTTTGCATCCATGCCAGATGGATTTGTGCAAGATGCCGCACAAGGGGTTGATGTTGTCTTTCAGTTCAATATTTCAGGTGATGGTGGGGGGGATTGGATAATCACAATAAAGGACCAGACCTGTAGTGTTTCTGAAGGCACGGCTGAGGCCACATGCACGTTAAAAATGGCATCCGCCGATTTCCTTGATATGATGAATGGCAAACTTCCGGCAATGAAAGCTTATACCTCGGGTAAGCTGCTCATTTCGGGTGATGTCATGAAATCACAACTCATTGAAAAATTATTCAAACCCAAGGCATGATAAAAAAGGAGAAAACTATGATAGGCATTACATCATACGGCACATATATTCCCCGATTACGCCTGGACAGAATGGCCATTTTTCAAAGCATGGGATGGTTTGCACCTGCAATCATGATGGTGGCCCAGGGAGAACGCAGCATGTGCAATTGGGATGAAGATTCCATTACTATGGCTGTGGCTGCTGCCCGAGACTGTCTGATCGCTAAGGATAAAAAATCTGTTGATGCCCTGTATCTGGCATCAACAACACTGCCATTTGCAGATCGCCAGAATGCGGGCATTATATCCACAGCCCTGAATTTGCGCGATGATATTGTTACCACTGATTTTACAGCATCACAACGAGTGGGAACCACAGCAGTGGTCACTGCTTTGGATGCGATCAAAGGCGGCGAACGAAAAAATATTCTGGTGGCTGCCGCTGATCGTCGGGAAACCAAATCCGCCTATTTCTATGAAATGTGGTATGGCGATGGCGCAGCAGCCCTGATGCTTGGGAATGAAGATGTTATCGCCGAATACAAAGGGTCCTACTCGTTGTCATATGACTTTGCTGATCATTATCGCGGCCGCCTGAACAAATATGATTATGTTTGGGAAGAACGTTGGGCACGCGATGAAGGCTATTCTAAAATTATTCCACAGGCCATTCAAGGCGTCCTGGATCAGGCCAATTTGAAAATTGACCAGATCGACACACTTGTGTATCCCTGCTTTTTCAAGGCAGAACATAAAAAAATTGCCAAAAAGCTGGGGGCAAAGCCTGAACAGGTCATGGACAATCTTCATGAAGTCTGTGGTGAAACAGGTTGTGCCCATGCGTTGGTGATGCTCACCAGTGCCCTTGAAAAAGCCAAACCCGGTCAACGCATTATTGTTGCAGGTTTTGGTCAGGGCTGTAACGCGATCTTATTTGAAATCACTGACAATATCACAAAACTGGCACCACGATCTGGTTTTGATGGGGCGGTCAATAACAAGCAATCCATTGATAATTATCCCAAATTTATGAAATTTCGGGATATTATTGAAACAGAAATGGGCATCCGGGCTGAAGCCCCCACCCAAATCGCCATGACAACACTGTGGCGCAAACGCAAAATGATTCTTGGATTGATGGGTGGTAAATGCCGAGAATGCGGCACGCAGCAATTCCCCAAAATGGACATTTGTGTGAATCCAAACTGTAATGCACATCACAGTCAGGATGATCACGAATTTGCTGACATTCCGGCAAAAATTAATTCATATACCGGCGATTTGCTGGCCGTGTCTATTGATCCCCCCCACAAATATGGAATGGTCCAATTTGAGGGTGGTGGAAGATTTATGGCTGATTTTACTGATTGTGATCTGGAAGATCTTCAGGTGGGGTTGCCTGTTCAGATGGTTTTTCGACGCCGACTTGAGGACAAAGATCGCGGTTTTTCAGGCTATTTCTGGAAAGCCATGCCTGTTCCTGGTGCTTCAGAAATATTGAACCGGATCAAGTTTGATGACCAGGTGGCGATTATTACCGGTGCGGGTGGTGGATTGGGTAAAATCTACGCATTGGAACTGGCAAAACGCGGGGCAAAGGTTGTTGTCAATGATCTGGGCGGCTCACGTGATGGCACTGGCGGCGGTTCTTCCAGCGCTGCAGATGTGGTTGTGAATGAAATTAAGGATTTGGGTGGAGATGCAGTGGCCAATTACGATAATGTTGCAACTGTTGAAGGCGGTGAAAATATTGTTAAATCTGCCATTGATGCCTTTGGTCGTGTGGATATTGTAATCAACAATGCCGGAATTTTACGTGACAAGAGTTTTACCAAAATGACCCCTGAAAATTGGAAAGCGGTTCTGGATGTTCATCTTAATGGTGCATATCATGTCACACGACCGGCTTTCACGCATATGAAAGAACAGGGATATGGTCGAATTATCATGACCACTTCGGCTGCCGGCCTATATGGCAATTTTGGTCAAACCAATTATTCCGCAGCCAAACTGGCTTTGGTGGGATTGATGAACACCTTAAAAATTGAAGGCGCGAAATATAATATCAAGATCAATACTGTCGCCCCTTTGGCTGCCAGTCGATTAACCGAAGATATCATGCCGCCGGATCTGTTTGCGAAAATGAAACCTGAATTTGTTTCCCCAATGGTGCTCTATCTTGCCAGTGACAAATGTGACGAAAGCGGAGCCATCTTTAATGCAGGTATGGGGTACTACAATCGGGCATCATTTTATACTGGCCCAGGCATTGAACTCAGCAAGGGTAAAGAACCGCCCACACCTGAAGATATCAAAGCCAACTGGGATGCAATCAATGAGATGGATGGGGCAAAGGAAATATCTGATGCCAATGCTGCCATTGTTGCATTAATCAGCCCGCCAGATCCAAAACCCAAAAAAGCTGCGGCTGCAGATGAAGCTGCACCAGAGGCATCATCTTTAACACCCAAAGATGTTTTTAACATGATGCCGGATCAATTTAAAAAGGATGCTTCGGCTGGCGTGGATGTGGTGTTTCAGTATTCCATATCGGGTTCAGATGGCGGCGACTGGTATGTGACAGTCAAAGATCAAACCTGTGATGTTCAGGCGGGCAAGGCCGATCAGGCAACCTGTACCCTTAAAATGAAAGATTCGGATTTTGTGGATATGATATCTGGCAAGCTGAATCCCATGCAGGCCTTTACATCGGGAAAACTGGCAATTTCCGGTGACGTCATGAAATCCCAGCTTATTGAAAAACTTTTTAGCATGAAATAGGAGGAACGATCATGGCAACAGGAATTAAAGACAAAGTGGTAATTATCGGCATGGGATGCACAAAATTCGGTGAACGCTGGGATGTTGGCGCTGAAGAACTGATGGTAGAAGCGTTTGAAGAATGTATTCAGGATGCCGGTATTGAAAAAAAGGACATTCAAGCCGGTTGGCTCGGCACCTGTCTTGAAGAAGTCAATGTGGGCAAAAGTGCCCTGCCCATGTCCACAGCATTGCGCTTACCATTTATTCCGGTAACGCGCGTTGAAAACTACTGTGCCAGCGGTACAGAGTCATTCAGAGGGGCTGTTTATGCAGTGGCATCGGGCGCTTATGACATCTGCCTGGCAATGGGTGTTGAAAAACTCAAAGATGCCGGTTATGGCGGCCTTCCCAATCCAGGATCAGGTGCAGGCACATTGACTTTCCAATGGTGGCCCAATTTAACTGCACCCGGTTCATTTGCCCAATTGGCCAGTGCCTATGCGGCAAAATTCAAAATCCCTGATCAGGATGTCAAGCGCGCCATTGCCCATGTGTCATCCAAAAGTCATCATAATGGCGCATTGAATCCCAAAGCGCATCTTCAAAAGCCCATTTCTGAAGAACAAATCATGGCAGCGCCAATCATTGCACATCCATTGGGATTGTATGATTGTTGTGGTGTCAGCGATGGCGCGGCCTGTGCCATTGTGACCACTGTGGAAAAAGCCAAAGAACTGGGCAAGAAAAATCTGGTATCTGTCAAATCCTTGCAATTGGCTTTGAGCAGCGGCGAAGAAATGGCATATAACGACTGGGATGGCAGTCATTTTCTGACCACCACAAAATGCAGTGTCAAGGCATATGAGGAAGCGGGCATTAAAAATCCGCGTGAAGAAATCAGCATGATGGAAGTTCACGATTGCTTTTCAATCACCGAGTTGGTGACAATGGAAGACCTCCACATTTCAAAGCGGGGTGAGGCAGTCAAGGATGTCATGGATGGCTTTTACGATCTTGATGGTCAGGTGCCCTGTCAGGTGGATGGCGGATTAAAATGTTTTGGACATCCCATTGGCGCATCAGGGCTTCGAATGATTTATGAGATGTACCTTCAGTTTTATGGCCGGGCAGGTAAACGACAACTGAAAGACCCTCAATTTGGACTCACACATAATCTGGGGGGATTTCCTTTTCAAAATGTTTGTAGTATCAGTATTTTGGGACGATATGATGGATAGAGTTTAAGATTTCACCGGCTCTTTTGGGAGCCGGTGGATGTTTAAAGGACTTTTTTGCGATTGGGTTTGAGACAGGATCAATGTCTTGGCTGAAATCGCATCCTTATTTGTAAGGAATTCTCGGAAAATAAGGAATGCGCGAAAAATAAATTCCTCATTTAAAATTCTTCATCTTCTTCAGTGTAATCCTGGTTCAAAAAAAATGATGAGCAATTTGTATTCACCGACAATTTTGGTTACACTCAAATCATTTAAATCAATTTCCACGATTGACCGACGAACTCTTTTCAAAAG
>Ga0272440_1000266_pt1 | contig 44135 bp, 28 predicted proteins | sample SSMMMBAug17_FD_192440 | JGI IMG/M metagenome (GOLD analysis project Ga0272440, IMG submission 192440) | Marine sediment archaeal communities from Little Sippewissett salt marsh, Falmouth, MA, United States - SSM-MMB-Aug17 | ecosystem: Environmental > Aquatic > Marine > Wetlands > Sediment ...
ATTATCTAAGGTAACATATTATGATTTTTGTATATATTTATCATAAACTTGATAATATAAGTACCACAAAAGATCAGTCGGAAATGTGTGCTCTAAATATTTAAATTATCGAAGAATATCTAGCTATAAGCAATTTTGCACATTTTCAAAAACCTCATGTTGTTCCGACAAATTAACCCAATATTTTTTTATTTAAGAAGTTTTGCCGCATTGTCATGAAAAATAGCCTTTTCAAGATGTGTATCGCCTCGGCAGGCCGATTTGGCTGCCATGATCGCTGGAATTCTTCGACCATATGGCCAGTCTGATGCATACAGAACTTTTTCAGGGCCAAAAGTTCTGATAAGTTTGCGTATACACGATGCTGATTGGAATGATGTGTCAACCCATACATTTTTATACTTGCCAAGCAGGTTGATAACATCTCGCACTTGATATGCTCCGGAATGACCAGCAATGAAATTAACCTTTGGAAATGATTTTACCAGCGTTTCTGCATAGTGTATTGAGCCATACTCAGGCGTTTGTTTTTGCTTTTCTTTGCCAACATAATAATATGTGATCCCACAATGAAACAGAACTGGAAGTTCATAGGGTGCGAAGGCCTCAACGATGTTAAATGTTTTTTTATCTGTCAGAGACAATTTCTGAAGTATTGGATGAAGCTTCAAGCCTTTTGCACCAGCTTTGACATGCGATGCATAAACTTGATTATAATCATCGTCTTTTGTATGATCCACACTGGTAAAAGGGATAATACCTGGATCTTTTTCCTTTGCTGCCACAAGCGCATCAAATGAAACAAAATTGAGGGATATGGGGAGGCATACAGTATAGGACACGCCTGCTTTATCCATTGATTGACGCATATTTTCCCTGGTGGCGGTTTTACAGCGATTGATTGTATCACGCACTACAATCGGTTTAAACATTTTGTACAATAGATGATTAAACCTTGAGAATTTGAACTGAAGGGTTTCAGCTATCGCGATAGAATCAATTGTTTTTTGTTTTATTCCAGTTTGCTCTATAATGTCTTCACCATGTGGATATTGATTGTCGCCTAAATGACTATGGGCATCGATAATTTTCATATTTTTGTAAATTTCCTGTTTTGTACTCAATTTTTTTTTAATAAACTTGCATGGGCATATGTATATGTTTCCCCAACTTATACATACGTCCTAACTATAACACTCGATATTCAAGTTTTTCATACAAACTAGCGCCGGAGCTCGTTCCCACGCAGAGCGTGGGAACGAGCTCCGGTAGCTATCTGGAAAAAACTTGAACATCGAGTAACAAGAAAAACCAACGTTAGACGATCATCGTTTACAATAAGGGCGCTTCAGCGCCCTTATTGTTCAACTCCATTTAAAAATCACCAAAACCCCGAATATCTGTATTCATTGACAATACAGGTTGTGATGATGTTACTTCCTTTTTGGGACGAGGAGCAGTGTTATCCTGAATTATCATTTTGGTAGGTTTGTTATCATTTGATAACAATTTGAATTTCGCCAGTTGTGCTTTTAAATTATCCGACTGTGCAGACAATTGTGTTGCTGCTGATGCAGTTTCTTCACTTTGTGAGCTGATATTTTGAACAGCAGTATTGATTTGTCCCATGCCTTCATTGATTTGTCCCATTGCCTGGGTTTGTTCTTTATTGGCCACAGCGATTTCAGTCATGATATTTTTGACCTTTTGAACGTTTTCTACCACAAGTTCTAAAGCAGTGCCAGTTCGTTCTGCAATTTGAACGCCATCAGTGGCTTTTTTATTGGAATTATCAATTAATTCGGCAGTTTCTTTAGCAGCCTGGGCACTTCGGCCAGCCAGATTTCTAACCTCTTGTGCAACCACAGCAAATCCTTTGCCATGTTGTCCAGCGCGGGCAGCTTCAACAGCAGCATTCAAGGCCAGAATATTGGTTTGAAATGCAATTTCATCAATTACTTTGATAATCTTGGAAATATTCTGTGCAGAATCATTGATTGCATTCATGGCCAGGCTGAGATTGTTCATTTCAGACTGTCCTGTACTGGCTGCGTCATTGGTTTCTGATACCAGGGTATTGGCTGTATCTGTGTTTTCAGAATTCTGACGAATTTGCTGGTCTGTCTCATGAACGCTTGCGGTGATTTCTTCAACCGAAGCGGCCTGTTCCTGTGATCCTTCAGCCAGGTTTTGACTGGCAGAATTGAGTTGCACGGCTGATGCTGACACATTATCAGATACTTCTGCCACTTCTTCAAGAATCTGGTTCAGTGATGCCAACGTCTTGTTGATGGAATCTTTAATCAAAGCATGATCACCCTGATAATCGCCAGTAATGCTTTTTGTCAGATCGCCATCAGACATTCTTTCCAAAACAGTTTGAGCTTCCTTGATTGGCATTAGAACTGCATCCAGCGTATCGTTGATTCCTTTAACAATTTTTGCAAAATCGCCTTGATGTTTACTGGTATCTGCACGGGTATCCAGACGTCCGCTAATAGCAGCATCCACAAGATCATTTGCATCAAGTACCAGATTGTTGACCGCATCAATACATTGATTGAGATTATTATTAAGTTTCTGAAAATCTCCCTTTGCCTGCTCTGTAATCTTTTCTGGAATTTCACCTCGGCTGATCATGTTGACATATTGCTGAATACGTCGAAGTGGTGTTTCAAAAGACACAACAATATTATTCACATTGTTGACAAGTTCGTGATAGTTCCCTGTAAATGCATCAGCATTACCTCTCTTACTAAAATCACCATTATTGATGCCTTGAATTATTTCTATAATGGCATTATTGATGGTTCGTTCGCCACTGACATCTAGTATAAATTCAATGGCACCTGTTACCATCCCATTGTTGTCTTTAATTGGAAATCCGGTGTAACGAATTGGAAGGTCTTTGCCTTCTGGATCGGCGATCGTATCTTCAGTAATGGTTTGCTGTGTTGCCATGGCTTTGTTACAGGCACAATCAGGTGTCTGGCAATGACCTGTTTTAAATAATGTATAACATTTCTTTCCTACAACTTCTTTGAGAGGTTGCCCCAAATAGTTCAGTCCTGCATGATTCAGATATTTAACAGTATAGTCTTTATCAATCTCCATTACAGGGGTGGGCAAATTGTCCAGGTTATACATTAAGGCACGTTGTCCAGTTACCATTTCATATAAAGCATTGCCCAAATGGCCAATTTCATCCTTGCTATCCATAGTCAGACTGGATTTTTTATCCCCCTTGCGGACCTTTTCAATAAACTGTACAATGCGCTGCATGGGTGTCATAATACTATTGGCTATGAATAATGAAACTAAAATAATAATTACAACCGAAATGACAACAATACCCAATATAACTTTTTGCATCAAATGAATGGGAGCAAAGGCTTCATTATAGTCAATTTCCACAATCAGTGCCCAATTGCGATCATAAACCATTAAAGGGCAATAAGCAGATAAGACAGGATTGCCATTATAGTCTTCAATAACCTCTTTGCCACATTCCCCTGCAAGGGATTGACGAGAGGCTCTGGTATTCACTTTTCCCTTTGATGGATTTCGAAATGATGCTTCAACAGAGTGAAATGTGGGATCCAAGAAAGAATCTGATCGCATGAGTTGATCCGGACCAACCAGATATGATTCGCCAGTTTCTCCCATGCCAGCACGTTGCTGCATGATATGATTGATCGAATGTAAAGAAAGTTGTAATGCAACGATCATCTCAACATGACCATTATGGGTAATAGGTTGTGCAATAAATGCTGCTGGATTCCCTTTGCTTGGCGCATAGGGTTTAAAATCAGCAAAACCAAATTTTCGTGTTTGAATCACATTTTTGACCAGTTTGCCAAGATTTGAATCTGCATATTTGCCATGAAGCATATTGGTTTGATAATCTGCTTCCTTTGTTGCTGTATAAAAAACATATCCATTTGAATCAATCAAGAACAAGTCATAATATTCATATGCTTCAATAAAATGCTGGCAATAATCCTTCAACTGACCTTCTTCTTTGTGCGCGATATCTTCTTCAATGGATTCAAGGGAAACAATTGCCCAATTCAAACCTTTAATATCCATAGGTTCATAGAGAACCATTTCAAGTGTATTGGATGTGTTAATATAAAAGGTCCATCCCTTTTGACCATTCAAGGCTGATTTAACAAAATTGCAGTCAATGGGGTCTCCCATTCGCCCTTTGTTAATTGTACAGTTACTGCGAAGTTGACATTCGCCATTATATTTTCCAACAAGGTAAGATTCACCTGTTTTACCCAAACCGGTTCTATCTTGAACAATGCTGTCAAGGGTATTTATAGGTATCTGAATTGCAATAACGCCAAGGTAGTTTTTTGCTTTATCATAAACAGGAGCTGCAATAAAGGCATTGGGTGTATTATCTGATGGTGGATAGGGAGCAAAATCAGAAAGCACAACACCTTTACTTTTAGTTTGGTAAAAAACTTTTGATAATCCGGTATTTTTTAATAGGCTGGAATTCACATTTTGTCCCAAATCCGATTCTTTTTCAGCCGAATAAATGATATCACCATTTGGATTTATGAGAAATATATCATATACATTCAAGTCCTTTTTAATTTGATCATAAGTGACACCAAATTCCTGTTCTGCTTTCAGCCAGTTTACCAGACCGGTCTTCTTGTTGTCTTTAACAAAGGCTTGATTGATTTTATATAATGCCACTGCTGTAAAAGGATTGTCTTTCAACATATGGACAGTATTTTCAAGGGACTGAAACCAGAATTCCAGGCGATTTTTTTTAAGCGTCTGGATGGTTTGAAGACGATTGTGGGTTTCATTTTTTATCGTATCAATAGATCTGGCAAGGATGTTAATATCCATTTTTCGTTCATTAAAAAAACTTTCCAAATCATCTTTTTTGATTTGACGAATACTTTCCAGTTGCATCATTGCTTGTTTTTCCAATGCTTGATCCGCATTTTTTAAACAGAAGTATTCTCCGATTATTAATGGTAATATACCAAGAATCAAAAAAGTAATGATCAGCTTTGTTTTTAAACTCATATCTTTAATTCGTTGTAACATAATAATATCCTTTATTATAATGAAATAAGTAAAAAGTGCAAGAACATACCTTACTGTATTTTTTGCACAGCCAATTATATTAGAATTCACCAAAACCTCGTTCATCAGTATCCAGAGGTAAAATATCTTTTGGAGATATTTGTTGCCTGGTATCTGATGAAACATATGTATTGGAATGAGATGTCGTTTTTGGAATCATTTGTTGTTTTTTGTTTGAATGCGTATTTTGATGGATTTCAGTTTGTTTGGAAAAAAATTGTTCCTTTTGAAGCAACTGAAATTTGCCCAGTTGCGATTTTAAATCCTTTGATTGTGATGTTAATTGTGTGGCAGCTGATGCAGTCTCTTCACTTTGCGAACTGATATTTTGAACAGCAGTATTAATTTGCCCCATGCCTTCATTGATTTGTCCCATCGCATGGGTCTGTTCTTTACTGGCAGTCGCAATTTCAGCAACCAAATCTTTTACTTTCACGACATTTTCAACAATTTTTTTCAAGGCTTCTTCAGTGCGTCCAGCAAATTCAACACCTTCATTGACTTTTTTGTTGGAGCCCTCAATCATTTCGGCAGTTTCTTTTGCTGCTTGAGCACTTCTGCCCGCAAGATTTCGGACTTCCTGGGCAACAACTGCAAAGCCTTTTCCATGTTGACCTGCGCGTGCTGCTTCAACTGCGGCATTCAATGCTAAAATATTCGTTTGAAAAGCAATTTCATCAATTACTTTGATAATTTTTGAAATGTTTTGAGAGGCTTCAAATATTTCTTCCATGGCTTTGCTGAGTTGCTGCATTTCAGTCTGACCAGTGGTAGCCGCCTGATTGGTTTCAGAAACAAGCTGATTGGCCATGTTGGCATTTTCGGCATTTTGTTTAATTTGCTGATCTGTTTCATGTACACTGGCTGTAATTTCTTCCACAGATGCCGCCTGCTCTTGAGCGCCTTCAGACAGGCTATGACTGGCTGATGTCAATTCTGAGGCTGAAGCAGCCACGTTTTCAGAAACATTATCCACCTGACTTAAAATATCGTTCAATGAAGATAGCGTATTATTGATAGCTGTCTTGATAATGGCATGATCTCCCTTATAATCCCCAGATATGAATTTTTGAAGATCACCATTCGACATATTTTCAAGCACAGTCTGCGCCTCTTTTATGGGCAGTAAAATAGCATCAAGTGTATCATTAATGCCTTTAACCACCTCGGCAAAATCGCCCTGATGGCGGCTGATATCAGCACGTGTATCCAGTTGACCATCAAGGGAGGCCTGTACCAGATTCTTGGCATCTTTAACCAGTGCGTTTACAGCATGAATACAGCGATTCAGATGATCATTCAGATCTTTAAAATCACCTTTGGCTTTTTCGGTAATTGGTTCGGGTATTTCTCCACGGCTGATCATGGCCACATAATCCTGAATGCGTTTCAGGGGCTTTACAAAAGATTCAACAATATTATTTACATTTTCAACCAATTCGGCATAATTACCAGTAAATTGTGTTACGTCTCCGCGTTTGGTAAGATCTCCAGTGTTAATGCCATTAATAATTTCAATGATGGCATGATTAATCTTACGTTCTCCACTGACATCCAAAATGAATTCAATCGCGCCAACAGTTTTGCCATCCAAATCTTTTACAGGTGCGCCTGTATAACGAATAGGAATATCCAGGCCAGTGGGATCAGCAATGGTATCATCGGAAACAATTTGATCGGTATTCATTGCGCGATGACAGCAACAATCAGAGGTTTGACAGTGACTGGTTTTGAAAAAGGAATAGCATTTTTTGCCAACAATGTCTGTCATCGGTAAATTGACAATGTCGCGGCCTGATTTATTCATGTATTTTACATTGAATTCTTTATCAATTTCCATAATTGGTGTTGGCAGATTTTCAAGATTATTCACCAGTTTTTGTGTTTCTGCAACCATCTGGTTCAAACCAACAGACATTTCACCAATTTCTTCTTTGGTTTGAATATCCAGGGTGATAACTTCTCCTTCTCTGATACGACGAATAAAAGATACAATCGTTGCGATTGGTGCGCTGATACTTTGTGCGATGAACCATGAAAAGAATAATCCCATAACAATGGCAATAATGGTAAAAAGAATATTCATTTGTCTGCCACTGAACAATTCAGATTCCATCTGATCATGCTGGCCTTTGGCAACTTCTTCGGTAATTTTGCATGCATTTCTTGCCGCTTTCAGCATTTTATTCAGTGCATCTCCCTGTTGTTGAAATGTACGTGTAAGATCTTCAAAAGATTTCTTATAATGTAAAACAGCAAGTTCAATTTCATTGATTTGTTCAATATTTTTTCGATTGTGAAAGCGGGTTTTGAGGTTTTTGCATAACTCACTGATCTGTTTGATTTTTTTCTCCAGGTTTAGATGGTATGTCTTTTCTTGGGTCATCATGTAATTTTTTTCATTTTGTCGTACCGCCAAAAACCATTTAATCAGGCGATTGGCATCATCCGCTTTTTCAGTTTTATCGTCCAGATGTAGCATAAATTCATTTAGGGCATTGGACATGGCCTGTTTTTGTGTTTGACGAACACTATTTATAATACGCATGGTGGCATTGGCAGCCTGTAATAGTTTATTTTTTTCATCATCATTTCTGGATTTTAGATAACTCAATACTGCATTTTCATAGTTTTTGTACTGCACAATGATTTGATTGACCTGTTGAATATTCTTCACATCAGTAAAACGATTTTTTAAATCAGCAGCCAATGATAATAGTTTTCGATTCAATGCCTGCCATTTCGATATGACGCTTGTATTGCCTTCCATCATGACCATTCGAAACGCTTTGGCTTCCAGTAAATATTTGATCAAACGATTGGCATCATCAGCTTTTCTGAGTCGGTCGTTCATTTTTTGAATGTTGTCATTTTTGATTTGAACCAACTCTGTTTTCTGGCTATTATGAATGTTCTCACATACTTTAAGAGCGTTTTCTGATTTGTTGTGCATCGTTTCAACGAGCGTCTTTTTCTTATCTGCTATAGCGGTATATGATTCAAACGCCTGATAATACAATTCAGCAGCAGCAATGATTGCTTTCATCTGATTGATATCTTCCTGTCGCGTGAATCGATTTTTTGTTTCATTTGCTTTTTGAATGATACGATTATTTAGATCATTCAAGGTTTCAATGTAATTGGAATCATGTCTTAACATGAAATTCTTTTCTGCCTGTCTTGACAATAAAACAAGTTCATTCAATTCATTGGTACCTTCCAGATTATGAATGCGATTGGTCAAATTGGAAAGACCATTGAGACCAATCCAGGAAACAGCAGCGAGCAAAATCAAGACAATAATGAAACCAAGAAAAATTTTGGATTTAATTTTCAGATTATTAAAGAATGTCATTAAATTCCTCCCTTTATTATATTTGTGTTTGATTCAGCTAATAATCTCTTATTTTTATTCTTTCAATTCCTTACCAGATATTTCACGAAGTTGATCAATATCAATATTAATATTGTTAGCTGTCAATAATTTGGGCAATGAGATAATAAAACTAACCTGTTCCTCACGTTTACCCATCCCTTCAATAACACCACCACCTTTACCATATTTTGGGGGTTCGATTTTTTCTTTTGGAATTTCAAGAACATCCTTAACTCTGTCCACCATCAGGCCGGTGGGGATTTCATCAATCTCAACGACAATAATACAGGTACGGTCATCATAATTCTTTTTGGGCAATCCGAATCGCAATCGGATATCCATAAGAGGAACGACTTTACCCCGCAAATTAATGACACCAGTGATGTAAGTGGGCATATCCGGCGCAGGAATAATGCGTTGATTGGTTACTATTTCAGTAACAGACTCAATACACACAGCATATTCCTCTGTTTCAACCTCAAAAGTAAGGTACATATCTTCAATGCTGTCCTCATCCTCAATTGACTCTACAATGCGCTGGTTTGCATCTGCCATTGGACCTCCTTATTTTTCAGGTGTTAACTGTCACCTGCTGTTATGGGTCATCATTAAATGTAAGCCAGATTTTTGGCGTACATTCAGAACGTATTCTATCCAAATATTTAACCATGACTGTGCTTTTCATAACACAATTTGAGAATATGTAAATAAAAAAACAAAATAAAATGAATACTTAGCCTGTTTTATGATTCTTGTGAAACCATTTAAAGAATTATTGAACATTTTGGAAAAAATACTTGAACCTTGATGAGAAAAATGTAATAATTGCCTATTTTTCAAATAAGATAATATCAAGACAGTCCATGGGATAAATCTGTTAAGTGGATTATCCGGTTCCGGACGCAAAAAAAGGAGAAACTGAATGAACATTGCAACCTTAGTTGGTCTGGTTTTAGGTTTGGGAATTTTGATTGGTTCCGCTTATACATCCAGTGGCGGAGACCTGATGCGCTTTATTGATATTCCCGGTGTCTGTATCGTTTTAGGAGGAACATTTGCGGCGACATTTATTTGTTATCCACTAAAAAATGTTTTAGGTGTTTTTGGTACCTTTATTCAGGCGATGCAGGCAGATGAGTTGCCAGTTGTCAATTATATCAATTCTGTGGTGCGTCTGGCTAAGACAGCAACCCAAAAAGGACAGATTCAACTAGAAAAGGAACTGACACAAATAGATAATTTCTTCTTACAAGGGGCGATTCAAATGCTCGTTGATGGCTATAGCAAAGATGAAATCAAGAGTATTCTTGATACGCGAATTGAAAACATTTATGAACAACAAATGAATGGCGTTGAAATTCTAAAACAAATGGCAGGTTTCTGTCCAGGTTTTGGTATTATTGGTACATTGATCGGTCTAATTAACATGTTGAGTGCTATGGGAACTGACATGAGTGCCCTGGGGGGTGCTATGGCTGTTGCACTTTTGACAACATTGTATGGTGTGTTTTTTGCCAATATCTTTTTTGTGCCATTTGCAGTTAAAGTTGAAGGCCGTCTTAAAGAACGAATTATATTGATGAATGTCATTCGTGATGGTATCCTTTTCATAAAAGACAAAACACCATCCAGTATTGTACAGGACAAACTCAAAGCGTATACCGCTCCAGATAAATGGGAATCAGTAAAAGATGACTCTGAATAGCAGCAATTAATTATAACCTAACTTTATTTGCAGGAGTATCCAGTGGGACAAGATGAATGTAAATGTGAAGAGTGTCCGGAATGGCCGCTTTCTATGGCAGATATGATGACCAACCTGTTGTGTTTTTTTGTGTTGCTTGTTTCCATTGCTAACTTTGATGAATCAAAGTTTGAGGAAGCCGCCAAAGCAATGGGAGAAACTTTTGGTGGGCAAGTATCTCAAGCCACTGTAACCGAGCGACATGTGATGCAGTTTGATAAGGAGCAAAGTATCCAGGCCCTTAAGGAAGCCTTACGCGCATTGTTTCGAAATAATGAAAATGTTTATACGATTAAAGAGGATTCCAAAGGACTTAAAATTAGCATTTCATCGCACACAATTTTCAAAGACAAAACAGCAGATTTTAATTCACGTGCCAATTATATACTTGAGCGTATTGCCATTGTCATGGAAAAGCTCAAATTTCCAATCAGGATTGAAAGCCATACTGATGACAGTCCCCCAAGAACAAACAGATGCCCGACAAATTGGGAATTAACTGTTGATCAGGCATCGGCAATCAGTCGTTTTTTAATTGAACATGGTATGCCGGTCAAAGATCTTACTGTGATGGCTTATGCTGATAATCGTCCTCTGATTCATCCCAATGACTCTCAAGCTGATGATTCGAAAAACAATGATTCAAAAGTGAAAAAAAAGAAGAAATCAAAAAAGGCGAAAGCCAAAGAAAAGCAAAAAAATAAGCGGATCGAGATATATATTTCTTCTCTCGTTCCAGAAGAAAACTTGTAACAGGAGATAGCTATGGGCAAGGATGATTGCGTATGTGAAGAATGTCCCGAATGGCCATTATCAATGGCTGATATGATGACCAACCTCCTATGCTTTTTCGTGCTTCTGGTTTCAATTGCCAATTTTGACGAAACTAAGTTCCAGGCAATTTCCGATGCTATGAATGAGGCAATGGGTGGTGAAGACAAAGAAGCCATGTTCAGTGAATCGGAACAAGCGGCATACGAACTAAAACAAACCATTCAGTTAATCATGCAGGATCTAAATGTTTTGTTTGATAATGATAGAGATATCAGTATGGAATATCGAAAGAATGCAGTGGCAATTAACATTAAGGGTAAGGATTTTTTCAAACCCGGTCAGGCAGTTTTTACAAAGCGTGCATACGATGTTTTACAACGTGTTCAAGGTGTCATGGAGGGCATTCCCTTTCCTGTCACAATTGAAGGACATACAGATAATATGCCTATCACATCAAAATTGTATCCATCCAACTGGGAGTTGTCAGGTGCACGGGCTGCGGCTGTGGCAAAATACTTTATCGAACATGGACTGGATAAAAGTTCTGTTCGGGTTGTCGGACGCGCAGATACCATGCCTATCGCATCAAATAAAACACCTGCGGGTCGGTCTGTTAACCGGCGCATCGTCATTTTAGTGGCGCCTTCCTAAACAATTTTCGCATTAACCAAGCACATTTAATGTGGTTATAGTTGTCCGCCATTGTTTTTTCCTGATATTTTTTTGTCCTTTCAAGGCGCTATGTCAGGAAATAATAAAACTTGACGATCATACACGCCAATTTATTATTATTTTCAGAAATCATTAAAAATAGATTTTCTAATCAGACAAGCCAAACATGTCCGACTTGTCCGACTAACACAAACTGTCAGTTTTTTTCATAGCATGCCAAATTTAATATTTTCCTTGAAAATATAGCGTACAAAGTGTTAAATATAATGAAGTTATTTCAAAAAAAAAAATTTTGTTCGGTTAACAATTTACAAGGGCTAGACATTGGTCTTCCCGCTTAATGAATTAAAGGAGAAAGAGTATGTTCAAAAAGTATTTATGGAATAAATGGGCGGTATTGATTTTATTTGCTTTAATCGTCATACTGCCAAATACGATAGTGGCATCGGAGCCCGAACAAATAGTTCAGGAATGGGCAATCCGGATTAAGTCAAGTACACAAATCGAAACAGTTGTTCAATCAACCGGTGCTTCACTTCTGGGACCTGTTGCGCATATTGCGCATACCTGGTTAATATCATTCCCAATAAATAAGGCTGATCAGGCGCAGGCGATTTTGATCAGAAATAAGGATATCGAATGGTTTGCTCCTCAGATCAAAAGACAAAAATTTCCCAGAGAAATTGCCTTTGACCTGGTTTATTCAGACCCCATATTTCCTTATCAATGGCATTTGGAAAATACCGGACAAAGTGGTGGTACACCAGATTTGGATATTCATGTTCGAAATGTCTGGCAAAATATGAATATACTTGGCAATGGTGTTGTTATTGGTATTGTTGACAATGGTGTTCAACACACCCATCCGGATTTATCTTTTAATTTTGTGGCATCAGATTCCTGGGATTTTGTGGACAATGATGCTGATCCCAGTCCTGATCTGGGTAAGGATTCTGCACATGGTACAACAATTGCTGGCTTGGCAGCAGCAAGAGATAATTTTAATTGTGGGCTGGGTGTTGCCTATCGTGCGGGGATTGCAGGCATTCGTTTGACATCACAGCCTTACTCTGATGCTGAAGAGGCCATTGCCCTTTCTTATCAACGTCAATCCATTGATGTATATACTTATACCTGGGGCCCTGAAGACAGTGGTCAAATTTTGGGAAAACCTGGCCCTTTAACATTACAAGCTCTCGCTTTAAATACAGCGCAAGGCCGAAATAGCCTGGGCAATGTCTATGTTGTAGCGGCAGGAAATGGAAATGGTAAGGGCGATAATGTCAACTATGATGGTCTTGCCAACTCACGATTTACCATTGCGGTCGGTTCAGTTGATCACAATGGCAAACATTCAGCATACAGTGAACCAGGAGCGGCTCTCATGGTTGTTGCACCAGGCAGCGGTGATGGTATTTTTATATCAGGCACTGATCTTCAAGGATTGCATGGTGAAAGTTGTGGCGATTGTCAGAATCATATCAATGGGACATCAGCATCAGCGGCTCAAGTTGCAGGTGTTATTGCACTCATGATTGAAGCCAAGCCAGATTTATCCTGGCGTGATGTACAACACATACTGATCCACAGTGCAACGAAAAATGATCCTGATGACCAACAATGGATGCAAAATGCTGCCGGCTTTAATTTCAATCCCAAGTATGGCTTTGGTTTGGTCAGTGCTGAAGCGGCTGTAAAAAAAGCAATCGGCTGGACATCAGTCAATCCCTCATCCTTTATTCCCTATAAAAAACAAGTTGATCAGAGAATTCCAGACGCGGATGAAACAGGAATTATATCAAGCATTAATGTCAATGCAGCCACTAATTACAAAATAGAACATGTTGAAATAATACTGAATGCCACGCATGAATATCGCGGACAATTGGAAATAAGTTTGACCTCACCATCAGGAACAAAAAGCGTACTGGCTGAAGCCCATGCAGATGCTTCTGAAAATTATGCATCATGGACATTCATGACTGTACAAAATTGGGGTGAAGCCATTCAAGGCGATTGGCAGCTATCTGTTGTTGATAATCAAGGGGGGCATTCCGGCAGGCTGATTTCATGGGAGCTGATCTTACATTTAAATGGGGAGATCGGTCCTCTACCTCCAATGGCCCGCGATGATCATGAAACAACAGCAATCAATACGCCTGTGACAATTAACGTAATTGAAAACGACTTTGATCCAAATGGTGATGAGCTTACAATCATTGACCTGACAACACCAACATCCGGCACAGTTATTAAAAATGCTGATCAGACAGTTACATACACGCCTGATGATAATTTTTTGGGCAAAGATCAATTTCAATATACATTATCAGATGGTCGCGGTGGTCAGGATACTGCCACAGTAACAATTTCAACTGTTATTATAAATGATCCGGGGTTTGAAAAAGGAACCCCCAATCCCTTTTGGATTGAAAATTCCAGATTGTCTGAATCAGTGATTATGGCATCTCCAGAACTTGCACATAATGGCAAATATCTGGTTCAATTCAAAGGCGGGCGTGATGGCAAGGAAGTGGCAACCTGTGATCAGGAGATTGTCATGCCTGAAGCATCCCGAGCGAGCCTGACGTTCTGGATGAAAATTTTGTCGGATGATGTTTATGGTCATTTGAATGTTGTTGTGGATGGTGATTTTTATATTTTTACAATCAGTCAAATACATCGTAATGAATATGCCAATTGGCGACCTGTTGTTGTCAATCTTGATGGTTTTGCTGATGGGCAATCTCACAATATCAAATTCCAGGCAACCATTCAGTCTGGCAATGGTGATACTGTCTTTTTGTTGGATGATGTTTCCATGTCAATTGGTGAACAGCCTCCTGTTGCAACAAACGATTATGTTCAAACAGATATGAATCAACCCATTAATATTGATGTGCTGGCAAACGATTATGATCCAAATATGGATATCATTACAGTCTCTCAAGTTTCTGCACCACGACATGGCACCGCCCTTGCCAATTTCAACAAAACGATTTCCTATACACCTGAAAAAATGTTTGTTGGAGAAGATTCCTTCACTTATATGATCAATGATCAAAAAGGAGGGACCCATACTGCGCAAGTTTATGTGACTGTGGTAACAGACAAAAAATTGATTTTGTCTGTGCCTGATAAAGTAATTGAAGGCGAGAATACAATCACCGGCAAATTGTCTGTTCCAGAGATTCTTACTGAAAGCCTTGATGTATACCTGACATCCAGCGACACCTCAGAGATTCAATGTGCATTATCTATTGTTACATTACAAGCCGGTGAAAAAGAACGAAATGTCAATTTTCTAGTCATTGATGATACCGAACCTGATGGATTTCAAAAGGTTACGATTTCAGCATCTGCAAGCGGTTGGATTTCAACCGAAATTGCAGTTGAAGTTGCGGACAACGATGTTGGTCCGCTGCTGATGGTTGCTCCGGAATCGGCCCAATTACCACCTCAAAGTGGTATCTTTGATTTTCAGGTACAAAATAAAGGTCAGGGCAATATGGCCTGGACGGCTGTATGCAATCAAACATGGATTCGTGTAATCAGCGGTCAGGCAGGCACCAATACCGGAACAATAAAGGTTCAATATGATACCAATCCCAATCAAACAGTCAGAACTGCGAATCTGGTTGTTATGGCACCAGATGCACAGAATTCTCAAATTACAGTTCCCATTGTTCAGGAAAAAGGAAGTATCGAACCACCAATCCTGAAAGTGACGCCCACTGAATTACTTGTGGCGTATGATGAAAATAAAGTAATTTTATATGTAGAAAACTCAGGGCCAGGTAACATGGTCTGGCAGGCGCGAGCAAATGAAGATTGGCTTATTATTACTGATGGAAATAATGGTGTAAATGCTGGCCAAATCATTGTTCAATATCTGACCAACACAGGGAATACCAGAAAAGGCACAGTACAAGTTACTGCACCAGGGGCGATAAACAGTCCTGTAACCATTGTATTTACTCAGGAAGAAGGGCATGTTCCCACACCCATTCTTCATGTTGAACCAACCCTTATTACTCTTTCTGAAAGTGATGACAGCGTGACTGTGAGTGTTTCCAATCAGGGTGAAGGCCAAATGTTCTGGCATTCAAAAACTGAAACACCCTGGTTGACAATTCTGTCTGGTCAAACAGGGATTGATGAAGGAACCATATCAATCAATTGTACAGAAAATTTGGGGCCGGAACGAACAGGAGAAATTATTGTCGCATGTGCAGAATCAAATCCACCGACAATTCTTGTACAAATTCAGCAAATGCAATGTCCGCCAGCAATTATTGAAATTGATCCTAAATCTGTGGAAGTCTCAGGGGTGAATGGTGTTGTTGAGTTTCATATATTCAATGCAGGTGGTGGAAACATGAATTGGACAGCAACAGCCGATCATACCTGGTTAAATATTATCTCTGGTATTTCTGGTGTGAATGAGGGCACCATTACAGTCGCATATGAGAAAAATCTTGATGATGTTCGTATTGGAACGATTACTGTGATATCTTCAGATGCTGAAAATCAAACAATATCAGTCCAAATTCAACAGCGAAAATTTGGTGAAGTACGCGAACAAAAATTAATTATTGGCAAGGCATCAGATCGATTGGGCGAACAAGTTAGCATGGCGCCAAATCTAATTATTGCTGGCGCGAGCATGAATGATGATCATGGATCGAATGCAGGAATAGCCTATATCTGGCGATTTAAAGACAATCAATGGCAGCAAGACGCACATATCAAAGCCAGTGATGCCGAACAATATGATCATTTTGGATGTGCGGTGGATATCTCTGGTAATATTGCTGTTGTGGGTGCTTATGGTAATGATGATAATCTCAGTCAATCTGGTTCAGCCTATGTTTTCCGGTATAATAACGCTGCATGGATTGAAGAATCTAAGATTGTTGCCAGCGATGGCTATTTGAATGATAATTTTGGCCATTCAGTTGCTGTTTCAGCGAGTTATATCATTATTGGCGCTAATGAAGATGATGATTTGGGAAGTAACAGCGGATCTGCATACGTTTATACCTATGATGAAAATTCGGAACAATGGAAAGAACAGGCCAAACTCCAGCCCTCTGATGGAGAATCATATGATAATTTTGCCTGTTCGGTTGATATCGCAGGAGATTATGCCATTATTGGTGCAGATCGTGATGATGATCATGGAAGTACATCTGGTTCGGCTTATATTTTCAAGCGCGAGCTGGATAATTGGCATCAACAGACTAAACTGACGCCTGATGATGGCAGTAAATATGATCATTTTGGTTATGATGTCGCCATTTCTGACCATTTTGCGGTGATTGGTTCCTATGCAGATGACGCCAAGGGTACGAAATCCGGATCTGCCTATGTTTTTGAAAATAAAAATGGCACCTGGCAACAAGTTGCCAAGTTGACCCCCTCAGATGGAACACGTGAAGATTTTTTTGGCTGGAGTGTTGCAATCAGTGGAAACAATATTATCGTTGGTGCCTATGGTGATGACGACAAGGGCAGTCGATCAGGATCTGTCTATATTTTCCAAAGGGTACAGGAGACCTGGACTGAAATGAAAAAGATTTGTGCCGCCGATGGTGAATCCAATGACTATTTTGCTTATTCGGTTGCCATTTCCGGTCACTATGCTTTGGTGGGTGCTTATGGTGATGATGACTATGGCACACAGTCCGGTGCTGTTTATGTGTATGATTTTCGGGATGCACTGGCATCCCAAAGCGCACAAAACATCTCTCAAGCACCACAGTTGAAATTGACCCAAATCCCGCCTTTGGGTAATCGTGTTCAGAATTTAAAAGGACGTATTACTGGACTGGATACAACGCATTGGGGGGTAAATGTCTATGCCAAACGTCAAGGATGGTGGCATGCGATGTGCATACCAGCCTTCTTGTCATCAGATGGTTACTGGGCTTGTGATATCACAAAAGGACCCTATGATTATCAGGCAGATGCGCTTTCTATTTTTGTACTTCCATTAACGTTAACAATACCAGAAAAACCAAATGGTCAGTTATCTGATGTATTGTATAAAGAATCATTGCTGATGAAAATTATCAAACGATAGGAGCTTTTTTATGTATATGAAAAAAAATATTTGGATCATGGGATCCTTAATTTACGTTCTTTTATTAACAGGATGTAGCACTGGAATAGAAAGATGGGTTGCCAGTAAAGGATTTGTCTTTGCGCCAGATTACCAGGAAACGCAACTTATGGGACATATCCTTCAAGACAAAAGGCTTGCGAACAACCCCTGTATTGCGAACAGATCAACATCTATTCCGCTTGTTGAAAAAGCGCAATTGCATATTATTGAGGGCAGTGCAAATATAAAAAAATTGCTTCAGGATGTGACCAAAACCCCCATTGCAGGCAATTTTTTTCAGGCCAAACAGGCGATCTTGACGTTGCGTGATTTATCCAAAGTCAAACTGACAGAGTTAATTCCGACTGGTCCATGCAATAATTTTCAGATGGAAATGATTACTGAAATATTAACTGCTGCTGGTATGTCAGTTGTCATCAAGGATGCTGCCGGTGATGACATTACATATTTGTTTAAACCTGTATCAGAAACAGCTGTTCCTTCGGATGTTGTATTTGGTCGCCCCATTTTTATTTCCGGACGACAATTTAACCTGGGTTACAAAACAAATATTTTTAAATGTAAGTCAATTAACCGAAAAGATGTCGTCATTAATCGGGACCAGACTGTCAATGATGCCGATGTCGCTCTTCAGTTGCGATACATGGATCACCAAAAACAAGGCTATGAAAATATTGCATTAATGCGCATCATGATTAGTGGATTCATTCCAGAAGATCATACAGATATCAATACAATCAAATCCAACCAATTTATTAATTCTCAAGATCCGGATGAAACCTGGGTATCTGCCCATAAGCCAGAGAATGGCCGCCTGGAGTTGACACAAGGGGGGATTGTACAATTATTCGAAGGTGTCCGCGGTGGAATTGCCGCAAAAACACTTGGTTCTGGTGTGTATTTTGAGGTGCTTTCTATAACTGAACGTGCAGTGCAAATGAGAATTCAATATATCAGCTACGATATGCAGTAATATAATTGAGGGCATGTACAAGTTAGGTAAGAAATACAATTTCATTCACAAGATCCAAAAACCAGCCGCCTGGTATTGTTGAGAGGGAATATTTCATCAGAACAGTTTTTCAAGACTATTTCAGTATTCAAGGGGCGTATGTACAGGTTAGGGGATCTATTTTAATTTTGGTTTGTGGTTTGTGTGGTTGAGCGAATATTATTATGTTTGCCTTCGAACAAACCGGCATCAAGCCTATGTTTAAAACCGAATTTAGGGGCGAACCTTATGTCTGCCCACCAAACAAAAACCGGTATCAAACCAATGTCCAAGACCAACAGTTTTCTACATTGGTTTAGGACATCGGTTCGTTTATTTTTTTTGTTCGGAGGGCGAACATCAGGTTCGCCCTTACATATTGGTTTCTGACATTAGTTGGAATTCGGTTTTGGTCTGAGGCAAACATGTTCCCCCAACTTTTACATACGCTCGTATTCAAGTTTGGAACGACATCCAAAACCTACGTCTCTGAGCTGCTAAACTATTATACGTTCAAGATAAATTGGGGACTAATTTTTTTCGAGTATTCCTAAATTATTTAACTCGTGGTGCCAGCTCTCCGCTCGCATAACGCTGATACATTTTTTCCAAAGAAATTACTTTAATTTTGGAAGCCATGCCGGCACAGCCAAATGATTCATAGCGACTTTTACAAATTGATTTCATTCCCTTTGTCGCTTCTTTGAGATATTTTCTCGGATCAAATGCAGAAGGTTTATCATGCATAAATTTTCGGATAGAACCAGTAGAAGCCATTCGTAAGTCAGTATCAATATTTACTTTTCGAACACCATGTTTGATACCCTCAACAACTTCTTCAACTGGAACACCATAGGTTTTCCCCATATCTCCACCATAGGTGTTGATAATTTCCAACCAGTCCTGTGGGACAGCTGAAGAGCCATGCATAACAAGATGTGTATCTGGGATACGTTCGTGAATTTCTTTAATCCGATCAATTGCCAGAATATCTCCGGTAGGCGGTCGTGTAAATTTATATGCGCCATGACTGGTACCAATGGCAATGGCCAAAGCATCGACCTTGGTTTTCTTTACAAAATCTGCTGCCTGTTCGGGATCAGTCAAAAGCTGATTTTTGTCCAGCTTGCCTTCAGCGCCAGATCCATCCTCTTCACCAGCCATACCTGTTTCCAGAGATCCCAGACAACCCAACTCACCCTCAACAGAAACTCCACCAGCATGGGCCATATCTACAACCTGTTTGGTTACATCAACATTGTATTCATAGGTTGATGGTGTTTTCATATCCGGCATCAGTGAACCATCCATCATAACAGAGCTAAAACCACTTTGAATAGATCGCAAACAAACTGATGGATCGCCACCATGATCTTGATGCATGGCAAGCGGTAGATGGGGATACATTTCTAAAGCAGCCAGGATGAGATGGCGTAAAAAAGGTTCTCCTGCATACGTTCGTGCGCCGGCTGATGCCTGCACAATGACAGGGCTGTCTGTTTCATCAGCAGCTTCCATGATTGCTTGCATTTGTTCCATGTTATTGACATTAAAAGCGGGTATGCCATAACCATTTAATGCTGCATGATCAAGCAATTGTCTTAATGAAATAAGCATAAACTCTTTCCTTTCTTTGATAAATTCCCTGTTCATGATCTTATAGACAGTATCGGTGATCATGAACAAATAGGGAGATATCTGGTTTTATTTTTTTCAACCGGACAATTCTGAAATGTCCGATTTTTCTGGGTTTTACAAATTGTGAAGTTGCGTAAATAAAACTATCACAAGTATGTATCAACTTGCAATTGTGGTGTCAAAGAATAATGAAAAATCAAATTTTGGCATCCTTCTATTCATCAAATATGAAGGATAATCAATAAAGCAAACCTTATGTTCTCCTCTACAAATCCCGAATTACTTCCTTGAACCTTTCAATCTGGCTTTCCAGACCGAGCACCTCATCCACAGATAACACAAAAGCGATACCTGTGCCGGGTTTATGAAATTCACCGGCAGTTTTAATGGCATCTAAGACAGACTTCACAATATTTTCTTCAAGCAGAAAGATAATAATATCTGTCTGGTCTTCAATGGTCAGACCGAAAAAAGTTTTGGCTTCTCTCATTCCTGTACCACGTGCCGGAATAATCGTTGCGCCTGTCGCTCCAACAGCTTTGGCAGCATCAACAACAGAATCGGTTTTATATGTTTTTACTGGAGCGAAAACAATTTTAAATTTCATGGGCTTTCTCCTTTTGAGCGTTTATTCGATTGGCGTTTGACAAACCAATGGGTGATCTGAGCGTAACCCATGACAGTAATGATCGGAAAAAGGCTTGCAAAAGCAATAAGACCAAAACCATCCAAGGCCGGATTACGTCCGGGGACAGCTTCAGAAAGTCCTAACCCCAGAGCTGCCACCAATGGTACAGTTACAGTTGATGTCGTTACGCCACCGGAATCATATGCCAGAGCGATCATTTTTTTGGGCGTTGTGAATGTCTGCAAAACAACAACAATGTATCCACTAAGAATATAAACATGCAGCGGTGTTCCTGTCACAATACGATAAGTTCCTAAGGCAATACCTATCGCCACGCCAATTGCCACAGTAATGCGCAATCCCCATGGACTGATCAAACCACTGGAAACATCACGTGCTTTCATGGCAACGGCTAAAAGAGAGGGCTCGGCAATGGTTGTTGAAAATCCAATTAGCGCGGCAAATAAGTAGACCCATCCATACGTTTTCCAGTCTGTTAGAATGGTTTCTGCACCGCCTAAAAAGATCGGATTTGACAGTTGTGTTGCCATCATTTTACCAACTGGAAACAATGCTTTTTCTAAACCTATGAGAAACATGGCAAGTCCAATAACCAGGTAAATCCCGCCAATGATTAGACGACGTAAATGCGGTATTGGCTGGCGCAAAATAAAGATTTGAAAACAAGTGATCAATGCAATGATTGGCAGAATATCTCTAATAGTGGCCAATAAGACATCAAATGCTTCAAAAATAAAATTCATCATTCAACCTTCATTCATGATATTAAAAAATAATGATGCCATATCCCATTACAAAAATCATGGGCATCAAAGATGCAAAGGCGATTAATCCAAAGCCGTCCAGGAGTGGACTGCGGCCTTTAATAATGGATGCCAGTCCTACACCCAGAGCAGCCACCAATGGAACTGTAACTGTTGATGTTGTAACTCCGCCGGCATCATATGCAATTCCTATAATTTCTTTGGGCGCCATTAATGTCATGAGCATAACGACAATATAGCCGCCAATAATCAGGTAATGGATCGGCCATCCTCGGAGAATACGCAAAACTCCGATAAGAATGGCAATGCCCACTGAAAAAGCCACAGATAGTCTTAATCCAAAGGCGTAGCCTTGCATAGATTCCTGTGATGATGATATTAGATTACTCTTGGCAGCAATTGTGGCTGCTTCAGCAGAAATGGCAATTAATGCTGGTTCTGCAATTGTAGTTGAAAAACCAAGCAAAAAAGCAAAAATTAATAACCATAATAAACTGCCTTTGCGCGCCAATTCATGAGCCATGGCCTCGCCAATGGGGAATAATCCCATTTCTAAGCCCTGAACAAAAAACATGAGCCCAAATACAACCAGAATACTACCAAAAATCACTTCAGCAAAATTTGGCAGCGGTTGTTTCAGCACAATGACTTGAAAAAAAGCAATTACGATAATAATTGGCAACAGATCTTTGAAAGAAATCCACAATTTCTTAAATAATAATGCCAAACTATTTTTTTTCTTTGGGATATTCATAATTGTTAATTGGTAATGTCCGGTAATGGACCGCTGCCAAATTCCTGTATAATTGAATTGATTGAACGTATTCTCAAAAAGTCGCTCATTTTCAGTAGGCGAAATAAGTAAGCGATCCTAAATTATCTGGTATATCGTAGTAAACAGAACCTAACCAATTTTCGAAACCAATGTAAGGGCGAATCTAATGTTTGCCTTTACAATTATATGTTGTCCTGTTCACACATATCAGTCCATATTAGAATAACTGATACGCATACTCCAAAGCTGCATCCAACTGATCCACATTCGGTCCTCCAGCCTGTGCCATATCAGGGCGTCCACCGCCACCACCGCCAACTTTTGCTGCAATCTGTTTGACAATTTTTCCTGCATGATGGGTCGATACTAAATCCTGTGTTACGCCAACGATAACCAATGCCTTATTGTTTAAAGCTGCCCCAAGAATGACAACACCGGATTTAATTTTTCCCTTAAATTGATCTAAAATATCCCGCAAACCCGCTGCTGAATCAATACTTACTTTCTTGACCAGGACCGAAACGCCATTAATTGTTTGAATATCATCCCCATCTTTTTCAGCATCCATTGATGCGATTTTTGCTTTTAATGCGTTTATTTCCTTATCTAATGATTTTTGGCGTTGAATCATTTGCTCAATCTTTTGTGCCAGCCCTGATGGCTTTTCTTTCAACAAAGCAGCCAACTCAGTTTCTCTTTGTGCAAGTGATTGGAAGTATTCAACCGCACAATGTCCTGTCAGTGCTTCTATTCTTCTGATCCCCGCTGCAACACTGGATTCACCTGTAATACAAAAAGTACCGATGTTACCTGTATGTGATGTATGTGTTCCCCCACAGAGCTCTCGACTGAATGTATCAATGGAAATTACCCGAACCTGTTCGCCATATTTTTCTTCAAACAAGGCCGTCGCACCGGTCTGAACAGCTGTTTCCATGTCCATTTCTTCGAGATTCACTGGCATATTTTTTCGGATCCAAGCATTGACTTGTTTTTCGATTTCTGTGATTTCTTCAGGTGCCAGTTTTGTAAAATGAGAAAAATCAAATCGCAAACGATCGTGGGATACCATCGAACCCGCCTGTTTAACATGATCTCCCAAAACATTCCTGAGAACTGCATGAAGAATGTGTGTTGCGGTATGATTTCTTGCTGTTGCTTGTCTTTGGTCAGTATCCACCTTGAGTGTTACCTGTTGCGTTGTATCAATTTCACCCTGGGTCACAGTGCCATGATGAATGAATAAACCTGATGGATCCTTGCTTGTGTTTTCAATGTGAATACAGCCTTTTGTTCCAATGATTTCTCCAGTATCGCCCATTTGGCCGCCAGATTCACCATAAAAAGGGGTTTCCTGTGTCATTATTTCAATGCGATCGCCTTTATGAGCGATATCCACTTTCTGACCATCTTTAACAATCAGCAAAATATCTGAAGTGAGATCCAAAGAAGTGTAGCCAACAAAGCGTGTCTGAATGCCCTGTGAAGACAGTTCCTTATAGGCTTCCGCAATCGAGGAAAATGCAGCAACTGAACGTGATTTTTCTCGTTGTTGCGTCATTGCTGCATGAAAGTTATCCATATCCAATGTAATGGGCTGATCTCTAACGATGTCTTGAACAATATCAACCGGAAAGCCATAGGTATCGTATAGTTTAAATATAATATCGCCGGACAAGACTTTTTCATTGCTTGCTTGCAAATCGTCCAACGCATCGTGAAGTATTTTCAGGCCATTATCCAGGGTTTCCGAAAATCGTTTTTCTTCATTAATAACAACATTCTGGATAAAAGATTTGTTGTCCAGCAGCTCTGGATATGCAGATTTCATGACATGAAAAACAGATGCAACTGTTTGATGTAAAAAAGGATCTGTCAAACCGATTTGGCGACCATAGCGGATGGCACGTCGCATAATGCGTCGAAGTACATAACCGCGGCCTTCATTTGAAGGCAAAATTCCATCATTGATTAAAAATGCAACAGCGCGGCTATGATCGGCAATTACTTTCATGGAGATATCAATATCAGTTGATTGACCATAATTTTTTTGCGACAGGTCCTGAATGACATTAAAAATGGGAACGAACAAATCTGTTTCAAAATTAGTGGTTGTATTTTGAAGTACTGAAACAATTCTTTCAAGTCCCATACCGGTATCAATGCTGGGTTTGGGAAGAGGCGTCATTGTGCCGGAAGCATCACGATTGTACTGCATAAATACAAGATTCCATATTTCCAGATAGCGATCACAATCACATCCCGCTTGACAATCAGGACGTTTACATGCAAAGGATTCGCCCCGATCAATAAGAATTTCTGAACAAGGACCACAGGGGCCAGTATCACCCATTGACCAGAAATTATCCTTTTCTCCCAGACGTATGATACGTGATTCAGGAACTCCAATTGATTTATGCCATAAGTTATAGGCATCATCATCGTCCAGATAAACCGATATCCATAGTTTGTCAGCAGGTAATTTATATCCATTGGTCAGTAAATCCCAGGCATATTCAATGGCTTCTTCTTTAAAATAATCTCCAAAGGAAAAATTACCAAGCATTTCAAAAAAGGTATGATGCCGGGCGGTATATCCAACATTTTCAAGATCATTATGTTTTCCACCGGCCCGCACACATTTTTGAGATGATGTTGCGCGGACATAATCGCGTTTTTCTTCACCTAAAAATATGCGCTTAAAAGGAACCATGCCCGCATTTGTAAATAAAAGTGTCGGGTCATTATGGGGCGTCAGCGCATCGCTTTTGACAATTTTATGGCCTTTGCTTTGAAAATACTCAAGAAAAAGTTTGCGGGCTTCATTTCCGGTCATAATTTATATTCCTTATTTGGCATGTATTGATTATTTTTTCTTCCCTTTTTTAATTTTTGGATCGGGTTGAGTTTCAGATTCTTTATTTGGGGTATCCTCAGAAGACTTAAGGCCGAGTTTTTCACGAACCAGTTGATAGATTTGCTCAAAAATTTCAGGTTTTTCATTGAGATATTTCTTTACATTTTCTCGTCCTTGCCCAATTCGTTCTTCGTTAAAGGAGTACCATGCACCACTTTTGTTGATGACATCGGTTTTAACACCCATATCCAGTAAATCACCAGCCGGAGATATCCCCTCACCATACATTATATCAAACTCTGCTTCTTGAAATGGGGGAGCAATCTTATTTTTTACAACCCGAACCTTGGTCCGATTTCCCACAACCTGATCACCATCCTTGATTGCTGAAGATCGGCGAATATCTATTCGAACAGTAGAATAAAACTTGAGTGCATTCCCACCTGTGGTTGTTTCAGGATTTCCAAATACAACACCAATTTTCATTCGAATTTGATTGATAAACACAACAGTGGTCATTGTTTTACCAATTGTCGCAGTCAGTTTACGAAGCGCCTGTGACATGAGTCGCGCCTGAAGTCCCATGTGTGAATCCCCCATTTCGCCTTCAATTTCTGCCTGAGGCACCAGAGCAGCAACAGAATCAATGACAAGTATATCCACACCACCGCTTCTGACCAGCATATCGGCAATTTCAAGGGCCTGTTCACCTGTATCTGGCTGAGAAACGAGCAGTTCGTCACAATTAACCCCCAGTTTTTTTGCATATTTGACATCCAATGCATGTTCTGCATCAATAAATGCAGCGACACCACCTTGCTTTTGAGCCTGTGCAACAGCATGAAGGGTAAGGGTTGTTTTTCCAGATGATTCTGGGCCATAAATTTCAATCACGCGACCACGCGGTAAGCCCCCGATACCCAATGCGGCATCAAGCGCCAGCGAACCTGTAGGAATGGCTGGAATATTTTGAACTTCCTTGCTGCCCAGTTTCATTACAGCACCTTTTCCGAACTGTCGTTCTATTTGGCTCATGGCCGATTCTATGGCCTTTTCTTTTTCTGGATTCATGTATAGATCTCCTTTTTTATATAATTATTCTGCTTGATAAGGAAAGATCTTATCAAGATTGTTTCAAACAAAAATATATATCATAAATTGATTTATTAATAAATTGAATTTAACAGTGTTTTGTAGATTCTGATTCCTATTATTGAGTTGGAACATTTCGACTATTTTTGTTTTTTCTTGATTTTTGCCCAAGTATCCCTGAGCGTTACAGTCCGATTAATGATCATATGTGCTTTTGTAGATGCCTTATCCACGCAGAAATATCCCAGACGTTCAAATTGAAACCGGTCTTCATTTTTTGCATCTTTTAACGCAGGTTCAAGTTTTGCATCAGGCAATATTTCACATGATTTTTCGTTAATACACTCAGAAATTGTTTTGCACGCATCATCTTCACCTGGACGTTCTACTGTAAATAATTGTTCATAGAGTCTTATTTCAGCATCAATCGCATGTGCACAAGAAACCCAATGAATTGTACCCTTTACTTTTCGACCATCAGGAGATGACCCACCACGTGTTTGAGGATCATAGGTACAATGAATTTCTCGAATTTCCTGTGTATCCTGATCTTTAATTACATCCACACATGTCACATAATAGCCATATCTTAAGCGAACTTCCTTCCCTGGAGCCAGTCGAAAATATTTTTTGGGAGGGTTTTCACAAAAATCATCTGTTTCAATATATAATTCTCGTGAAAATGGGATTAATCGTGTCCCCATTGTAGGATCTTCAGGATTGTTTATGGCTTCCATTTGTTCAACCTGATCTTCTGGATAATTGATAATTCTCATTTTCAGCGGTCGAATAACAGCTAAAAATCGTGGCGCTATTTTATTCATATGTTCTCGGATACAATACTCAAGCAGGGCAATGTCAACAACACTATCTCTTCTTGCAACACCAATACGTTCACAGAACTGACGAATAGATTCAGGTGTGTAACCCCGTCGCCTCAGCCCAGAAATGGTTGGCATACGAGGATCATCCCAGCCTGAAACATGTTTATCTGAAACAAGTTGAATGAGTTTCCGCTTGCTGAGTACTGTATATGTTAGATTGAGACGCGCAAACTCTATTTGTTGCGGATGTGATGGCACATCCAGTTGATCCAGAATCCAGTGGTATAGTTCGCGATTGTTTTCAAACTCCAGAGTACAGACAGAATGGGTAATGCCTTCCAGGGCATCAGAAATACAATGTGCAAAATCGTACATGGGATAAATATTCCACCTGTCATTCGTCCGATGATGTTTTATCTTTCGAATACGATACAGTGTGGGGTCACGCATCACAATATTGGGAGCTGCCATATCAATTTTGGCACGTAAGACATGTTCACCTTCCTCAAACTCACCTTTTCGCATACGTTCCAGTAAATCCAAATTATCTTCCACAGATCGATTTCGATAAGGGCTATCTTTTCCAGGTTCAGTCAGGGTGCCCCGATATTGACGAATTTCTTCCTGGTTCAAACTACAGACATATGCTTTTCCTGCTCGAACAAGATCAGTGGCGAATTGATATAGTTTTTCAAAATAGTTGGATGCATAATACAGTCGATCTTCCCAGTCAAACCCGAGCCATTGGACATCCTCTTTAATAGAATTCACATACTCTATATTTTCTTTGTCAGGATTGGTGTCATCAAAACGCAAATTACATGTACCATTGTATTTCTTAGCCAGACCAAAATTCAAACAAATGGATTTGGCATGACCAATATGCAAATATCCATTTGGTTCCGGAGGAAAGCGCGTTGCAATCTTGCCATCATTTTTATTGGCTTTGAGATCGGTTTCGATAATAGTTTTGATAAAATTTGATGGTTCTGTGTCTAAAGTTTGTTTGTTTGGCATAATAAAAATTCCTTTTGTTTGTTATTCATTTAACATTGATATCGAATAAACGCATGGGTGTACAAGTTGGAGGAAAATGTTTGCTTCAGAGCAAACAAACAGAAATTAAAATATTTCCCCTAACCTGTACATACGTCCTAAACGCATCTTGTCATAAAGGGGCAGCATTTATCACATAGCCGTCAGGCTAAGGCAAACTCGCTTTGATGCACGTTCCCAGGCTCTGCCTGGGAACGTGTTCTTGGCGGCTCTGCCGCCTGTTCAGTTCGTAGGTGGCAGAGCCACCTCGGAAAACGTTCCCAGGCAGAGCCTGGGAATGAGCACCGGAGCAAGATTGCCTTAGCCTGACGGCAATGGCATTTATCAGGACGCATTATTTACGAAAATAGCTTTTCCTAAGCATATCGAGATGCATCAGTCAATAAATCTCTTTCATATGCGTTGATTTCATCCGAAAGATAAGAGTTGATATCATCCATTAGATGCACATAATTTATCCATCTATTAACTGAAGAAACATAAACCTTTTGTCTTACCTGACAAAAACTGCTGGTGTATACTTTATCTTTATTTTGTTGATGATATAAAAAAAGATCGTTCCATTCTAGCTGCAACCAATTAACAAGCTGTTTTCCAACTTGTTCGGTATTTGAAATCAAGTTTTCATAGTATACTGTGTAAATTTTACGTTTAAAAAACGTATACCAGTATTGCATAAGTACTTCATATTCTTTGAAATACATTGCAATATTATTCAAATCATATGAAAAATTATTTCCAGTTTCATAGCGCGTAAAAAAGTTTGAAAGACAAATATCAAGAGGATGACGCTTACAGTGAATAATTTTTGCTTCAGGAAATAGGATCAAAATTAATCCGATAAACACAAAATTAACAGGCATTTTGTCAATCACATAATTGGCATTACCGGCAAAATTTTTCAATATGGAAAGATAGTTTTCTGCCATTTTCAGAATGCTTTCTTGTGTCAGTTCAGAAATTTTATCCAGTAATTTGGGCATGGTGTGAGGAAAAAAGGATAGTTCTCCTGCTGAACACACATTGTCAAGCATTGACAACTTATTTGCAAGCAATGTTGAACCGGTTCTATTATGACCGACAATAAACAAAGGTAACTTTGATTTGCTCCCAAAACGATTGAATTGGAGAATGTTGGAATGTTCAAATATCTGAATTATTTTGTTCCGAAACTGGATATGCTTCTCAATACAAAATGAAATTTTTTTAGAAAAATTCTTATTGGCTTTTTTATAGTATGAAAAGGCTTTATTATATCTGTTTATATCGTCATTAACCTTTCCCAGTGCCCAGTATAGAATTAACTGATCATCCTCTTTTTGTGTATAACGTTTTAATAATAATTCCATCTGTTGAACAAAAGGAGTATCTTTATCAGTAAATTTTCTAAGTTTGGCAAGTAATCCATATGAAAATGCATTCATTGGATCCAGTTCAAGGGATCTGATTGTGCATTTGATTGCACTTGATATATCCCCTTTTATGGAATATGCACCCGCTAAATGTTGCAGTAAAGCAATATGCTGTGGGCCGGTGGATATACAAAGACATTTTAAATATAAATCAATGGCTTCATCAATACGTTGATTGATATGTAACTCTTTGCCATGTTTTAAGCATAGAGCGCAGCAGCTTAAGATTGCTTCTCTGAAATCATTTTTTTTTTCAATGGCTTTGAGAAAAAATGCTATTGCATGCTCAATTTCATTGATTTCATAGTAGCAAATTGCCAAATTATAGAATACTGCTGGCGTGTTCAAATTATACTTGATTGCTGTTTCGTAATAAGTAATGGCCTGAATAAAATGACCCTTGTTATGGCAAAGAACACCCTCTTGAAACTGGGATTCAGCATAGCCTGGGTTTTCAATGGAAACTGAAATAAAATGTTTTATATTCGCTTCATTTATTTTGGAGTTGTTTATCATTATATATTTTTTGAACCTATATCCGAGAAAAAAATTCGGAACATACCTTTTAACTGTCAGGCTAACACAAATGTAATTATACCAAGGGACAGTGTAGGGATGAACCTTATGTTCGCCCGCCCAAAAAAAATCCTTAAACGAAGATTGTCGGTAACCAATTCATGTGCATCTGTCAGACATCTGGACTGGTCAGATCTGTCCCACTTGTCGAATTGGGGAAGTTATTTTTTTTAGCATTCTTATATTAACTATGAAACAAAATATTTTTTCCAAGATCCATCTGCTTTTTTTGCATAATTTTTGAAGCAACCCGCCCCAAACCACATAAATCATTTGTCAGGGTTTTAACTTGATCAGTTTCAATTTCTGGCAAAAGGTCTACCAGACTGGACAAGCATGTTTGATAGGATTCTGCCAGATTTCGAAAGCTCAATAACAAATCTATTGATTGATTATACTCATCCAGCAATTGCCCTGCTTTTTCTGCAATAACCCTTGCTGTTGAAATAATTGTCTGAAGTTTTCCAATACAAATGAAGTGGGCATTATTTAATTTATAGTTATTGTGATTGACTTCATAAATCAAATGATTCAACTGACATTGCATGCCACCAAGAATTGGCCCCATCATTAACGTATCTTCAATGGCACGAAATGGTTTGACCATGAAATCATATGCTGTATTTATTTCTCCCAAAAGATTTGCTTTGGGTATAACACAATTGTCTAACACAATACCACCATGCGGTGAGGTTTGTACAAAGGGTAAATTGAGTGGTTCTGTATATCTGAAACCAGGTATATCATTGGTAACTATGAATGCAGAATACTGTTTTCTTTCACCCTCAATATGTGTAATGGCTATAACGACAAAAATATCAGCAATCGGGCCATTTGTGAGATATGTTTTTTTACCATTCAGACAAAAGTTTTTTTCAGATAGATGCGCATGTGTTTTCAGATGTTTCGGGTGGGGGCTGACTTCAGGTTCAGAAATGGCAAAAGCGCCCAATAATTCACCTGATATCATTTTAGGAAGATATTTCTTTTTTTGATCTTCATTACCAAATCCATTGATAAACCACCAGGTGACAATTTCATGAAGGATATAAGAAAGCAGTAAGCCTGTATTTTCACAAATCGTCATCAACATTTCGGTTGCTAAAATCAGTTCTTTGGATGTTTTGTCTAGTCCGCCAAGATTTTTTGGAAGCATCCATCCTAACAAATTGATTTTTGAAAATTCTTTATGCACGTCCTTGGAATAAATCAATTTCTCAACATGCGTGTATTGATCAAAAAAATGTTTGCATTGATTCATTAGTGTGTTCATTTTTTTGACAATACCTGTTCCTTAATCCAGGATATCCAGAGATCAAACCCGTCCATAGTTTTAGCAGATATATCAATAATTTTCATGTCAGGGTGAATGCGCGATATGTTTTCTTTTGCCTTTTCCAAATCAAAATCCAGATAGGGTAAGAGATCAATCTTATTGAGTAATGCAATGTGAGATTCACGAAACATCAGTGGGTATTTCAGGGGTTTATCTTCCCCTTCAGTTACACTCAGAATTACAGCCCGGGCATCTTCTCCAATATCGAATTCAGCCGGACAAACCAGGTTGCCAACATTTTCAATAATTAATAAATCAAGGGCATCCAGATTTAGATTATTTAATGCGTGTTTGACTTCATGGGCAGTCAAATGACAATCTCCCCCAAAAGCATCTGTATTAATTTGAATTGCCGGCATCCCAGAAACAGATAATCGATCTGCATCATTGGTTGTGCAGATATCCCCAACAATCACAGCACACTGGATGTCATTTTTTAAAATGTTCAGTGTCTTTTCCAATGTTGTTGTTTTACCTGAACCTGGCGAACTCATTATATTTAGGACAAAAATACCTTTTTCTGCAAATAGCTGTCGATTAATATTTGCATTGCCTTGATTGACATCAAGCACTTTTTTACCAATGCTGATTTGTCTGTTTTTTGATGCATTCAAGATGTCATCATCATGAGGATGGAGATGATCTATTCCATGAACATGATGAAAAAATCGCTTTGATGGTTTGAGCCAAATCATTGATTAACTCCCAATAATTAAACTTCAGTAATAAAACTGCCATCAGGCAGCAGTTGGTCGGGACTATGTATACCATTCATAACATTTTGATATCGCTTGCATTGATCCCAACTAGATTCACAATAATTGGTTTTCCATTCCTGATTCAGTATCCTTTTTTTTTCAAATCTTCGCAAAGGACAAAGGGAAATCCATCTGCAATGATTTCTTTTTTTCATGAGTGTCCTTTCATCAGTCCCAAAGACCCATCATTAATTTAATCATTTTTAATTTGGTCTTTGTATGGGGATAATATTTTAATTGGGGTTCAAACCAGGATGGTTTATCTAAAATGCTTTTAAAATGCGTAAAAATTTTGAAACCAGCTTCGCCATGGTAAGCACCAATCCCACTCTCTCCAACACCACCAAAAGCCATATTGCTATTGGTGATATGCATGACAGCATCATTAATGCCACCACCGCCAAATGATAACTCTCTCAAGACCCTGGATTTTATCATCTTGTCATTTGTGAAAACATAGCAAGCCAGCGGTTTTGGCCTGGACTTAATCTCAGAAATCATTGTATCGATATTGCTGTATTTTAAAACAGGTAATATCGGGCCAAAAATTTCTTCAGACATAACTTTATCAGAAAAATGAATATCAGTTAATATTGTTGGTTCAATATATCTGTTTTCCTTTTGATAACTCCCACCATAGAATACCTTTGATGGTTCGATCAGACTGATGAGTCGATCCACATTTCTATCGTTTATGATTTGAACATAATTACCATTTGCAAAAGAATACGCTGATTGTTGAATTTCTTGCTTGGCCCTGGCTAAAAACTGTTGCTGAATTTTTTCATGAACAAACACATAATCAGGAGCAATACATGTCTGACCCGCATTGAGATATTTTGCCCAAATTAATCTTTTCACAGAAATGTCCAAATTACAATTTTCTGTAACAATTGCCGGACTCTTCCCACCAAGTTCCAATGTAACTGGCGTTAAATTCCTGGCAGCAGCCTGGTATACAATTTTTCCAACAGAAACGCTTCCTGTAAAAAATATCTTATCAAACCTTTCATTGAGCAATGATGTTGTTTCTGTAACCCCCCCTTCAACAACTGTAAAATAATGCGGGTCAAAATTTTCATTGATAATTTTTGCCATCGCATGACTGGTATGTGCAGGAAGTTCGCTGGGCTTAAGCACGACTGTATTTCCGGCTGCCAATGATGCGACTGTTGGAACAAGAGACAATTGATAAGGGTAATTCCATGCGCCAATGATGAGGGATACGCCCAATGGTTCAGGAATAACATAGCTTTTTGATGGAAAATTGATTATATTTGTTCGTACCTTTTTTGGGGCAGACCATTTTTTTACATTTCTGATTGCTTCTTTGATATCACAGTATAATAGTGCAAGTTCATTCGTAAAGGTATCAAATTTGGACTTTTTAAAATCATCCTTTATGGCCTGCATAAGAAAAGCCTCATTTGATTTGACAACCGAATAAAAAGTTTTTAGTTGTTTAATTCTGTATTCAACATTTTTGGTAATGTTGGAATTAAAAAGCTGGCGTTGAGATTGGATTCGTTCTTTCATGATATTGTTTCACTCCAATTGTAACAAACACACATTTTTTTGCGGCGATGTTTATCTGGAATCTTTAACACAATAAAGTGTTGTTTTCAATAAATAGATATTTTTTAACTGAAAGCATAGTTGCTGTTTGTCTGGTATTTTTTGAATTTCTGAATAAATAGTAGAATTATTTTACCTATGTAAATATTTATGATATGTTATTCATATTTTTTTTGAAGATTATGCATTATTGGGGTAAACAAATGCTTAAAAAAGACAATTCACAGGCTGTCATTTTACTGGTTGATGACAATCTGAATAATCTTAAATTACTTATAGAGTATCTCAAGCATTCTGGTTTCAAAGTTTTAATTGCAAAAAATGGAATTGAGGCAATTAAACGATCAAAGTTAGTTGTGCCAGATTTGATTCTATTGGATATTATGATGCCTGGTATGAACGGCTATGAAGTCTGTGACGAACTGAAAAAATGTGTTCAAACTTCAGAAATCCCAATAATTTTCATGACTGCCCTGACTGATACAACAAACAAGGTCAAAGGCTTTGAACATGGTGCAGTGGATTACATTACAAAACCATTTCAGCATGAAGAGGTATTGATGCGAATATCCACTCACCTGACAATTATTCGCCAGAAAAAACGTCTCGCGGAATTAAATGCAACAAAAGATAAATTTTTTTCAATTGTGGCACATGATATGCGTAATGCATTTGCATCTCTATTAAATGGAACACAATTCTTATCAGAATCTGTACAGAAATTGAGCAAAGACCAGATTGATAAATTTTCCAAGAATATTTACAGTTCTGCTAAGAATACATTCAAACTCTTGCAAAATCTGTTGGAATGGGCACGATTACAACGCGGAGCTTATGAATATGCACCCCAACTATTTGATTTTCATACAATTGCAATTGAAATGACGTCCTTGTATGAAGAAATGGCAAAACAAAAAAATATTCATCTGACTCATGATATTGTAGAAGGAACATTTATTCATTCTGATTCTCAAATGATAAAAACAATTTTACGCAACTTTATTACCAATGCCATCAAATATACTTATTCAGAAGGTTCTGTTCATTTTTCAATGAAACAAGATGATGGTTACAAAATAATATCTGTAAAAGATACTGGCGTAGGAATTCCACATGAGGAAATAAGCAATTTTTTTCAAATTGATACAACACATTCTGCACCTGGTACCTGCCAGGAAACCGGTACTGGTCTGGGGTTGATTTTATGCAAGGAACTTGCTGAAAAATGTGGTGGGAATATTTGGGTTGAAAGTGTCCCGCAACAAGGAAGTACTTTCTATGTTTCAATTCGTGATGAACAAAATGATTCACGTGTAGCGAACAATCTAATTGCGGGGAAATGACTTTATTCAATTTTATAAGAGAGTTAGAGTTATACTTTAATGATTAATTTGGGAGAGTATTAATGGATCAAACAAATTTACAAAAAAGCACCATACTGGTTGTAGATGATACCCCAACCAATTTAAGCGTTTTATTGGATTATTTAAATCAATCGGGATTCAAGACACTGATTGCACAGGATGGAGAAGGCGCTTTGGAGCAGGCTGATTTCGCACGTCCAGATATTATTCTTTTGGACATTATGATGCCAGGAATTGATGGTTTTGAAACATGCAAACAATTAAAAGCCAACGATACAACAAAAGATATTCCGATTCTTTTTATGACAGCACTATCAGAAACAGTGGATAAAGTTAAAGGATTTCAATATGGTGCTGTGGATTATATTACCAAACCTTTTCAACAGGAAGAAGTATTGATGCGTATCACTACACATTTGACAATACAGCATCAAAAAAAGGAACTAAATAATCTCAATAAAAAATTGATGGCTTCCAATGCAACAAAAGACAAGTTTTTTTCAATAATTGCCCATGATATGCGAAGCGCATTCACGCCAATGGTAGGCTATTCAGACCTTCTGATTCGGGCGACAGGAGAACTGGATGATTCAAAAATCACTAAGTATGCTGAAAATATGAAACTCATGATCGACAACGCACATAAACTATTTAAAAACTTGTTGGATTGGGCACGCATTCAACGTGGTGCGATGTCCTATAAGCCGAACCATTTTGACTTATTCAGCATCGGCATGTCCAATGTTGCTTTTCTAATGAATACTGCTAGTCAGAAAAAAATTGAGATTAAACTGGATATCGAAAAAAATACCCTCTGCTTCGCCGATAATAATATGGTTGATACAATCCTCAGAAACTTGATCAGCAATGCCATTAAATTTACACGTGAAGGCGGTACAGTCAGTTTGTCTTCAAAAATAGATAATAATGAGTGGATTGAAATCTGTGTGAGAGATAATGGTGTTGGAATTGCACCTGAAAATCAGGAGAAACTATTTACAATAGATAACAAGTATAAGAGCCAGGGGACTGCGGGTGAACAAGGCACTGGTTTGGGATTGATTCTTTGTAAAGAATTGGTTGAAAAAAATGGCGGAAAAATTTGGGTTACCAGTCAAAAAGATGAAGGTGCGAACTTTTGGTTTACGTTGAAAAAATCTGACAAAACTGAGGAAACATTAGGCGCGTAATAATTGACTGTTCATAATAAAATGGATTTCAAGGCAACAAGTTTTCAATATTACCCCGCAATTCCTCTTCTGTAATGCAGGCCCCGTGGGTAAAATCCACTGCATTATTCATAAAACTACTCCCTTGATCCAACTTAAATAGATACCGGATGATCAATAAGCCATCAGTCAGGGCATCCGCCTTGCCATTGCAGTCAATGTCTAGGTTTTTGGCTGCGAGTGATTGATTCAATGTCTCAATTGTACCAAGATGTTGACTTATTTCAAGATTTTTGGCTTCTAAAGCATTTTCAATAGCCAAATCCAGTTCCTGTTGAGTATATAAAGAGGATATCAGTTGATTAACATCTTCTTGAGTATACATGCGGTTAATGGTTTCAGTTAAATCTTCAATTGTGCTGTTCTTATCAGCCACAGCCAATGAAACAGCTGATGATACAGCCAATGCAGTTGCACTATCCATTTGTGACCGGGTAAACATTTGAGACATTTGTTCGTATAATTGATTAATATGTGTATCTTTTTGCTGAATAAGCTGCTGAAACTCTGAAAGTGCACGAGATTCAGTCGCTGATAGTGCATATGCCTGGGCTTGTTCAATATCAGTAAAACTGTAGCCATTTGCACACGCAGGTAAGGGATAGGAAAGAATGGTACCATTTAGACCTGCTGCATATAACCTGTTGTCTTTCTTGCAAATTGACCTGATTGCATTGCCAGTCGGGCTGATCAAGGTAGATAACAAATAATCTTGGTATGTAAAAATGGTTCCACCATCACCTGCAAGAAACACATTGTTTTCAGTTTCATAAATTGCGTGAAAGGATGTCGAAATATCACATGCAATTTGTTTCCACTGATTGCCATCATAAATCAAAAGCGTACTATTTTCACCCGCAACAAGCAATTCCATAGATGTCCCCCATACAGCATAAAAATTGATAGAGGTTCCATTTAATGGATGAACCATATTGTGCCATCGATTGCCATCAAATCTAAGAATTCTGCCCCATGCGCCTACTGCATATATTCCTGAAAAGTGTCCCCAGACATCATACAGATTGACAGAATCAACAGTGGAGTAATCTATCCAATGACTCCCATCATACATATATATTGTACCACCATCTCCTACAATATAAAATGAATTGCCTTGCTGGCAGACAGCATTGAATTTTTTTAGGGTATTTGTCGACAAAAGCTGCCAATCACTTTCAGCATACAAAAGAACTATTCCATCACCAACAGCCATCTTTCCATCAATATCATAGATATCCTTATCAAACGATGATGTATATGTTTGCCACTGACTCTTTTCAAGTTTGAGTAACGTGCCATCATTTCCGGCTGCAAATATTTGATTATCAAAACTTGATATTGCATACAAATCAGTATCTGTTCCCTGACGTACGTTTGTCCATTGTTGATTCTCATATTTGACAATCGTTCCTTTTGTTCCTACAGCATATAAAACAGAATCAGTAGACCATGCGCCATAAATTGTTGTAAATAATGGAATTGATGATTTTTGTAATTGTAGTTCGTTTAATTCAAATAAAGCTCCAGTTTCCCCAAATACCAATGTGGTTTGTGAAATAGCACATACGCTGGAAAAGGTCATACTTGTCTGTGTATTCATTTTTTGCCATTGAATTCCATCATAGAACAATAATGTACCGCTACTTCCAGCAACATAGATATTGTTTTCATCAATTCCCCAGACAGCGTTGAGTGTTGATAATGCGCTTGATGGATTATTTATTTCTTGCCAATACGTACCATTATATTTGAGAATTGTGCCCCCAAAACCCGCGGCATAAATGTTTGTTTCAGATGTTCCCCAAATATCGTTCAATGATACTGATACGATATTTGGTAATGACTCCCATTGACTGCCATCAAAATGAATCATCAGGCCTTCTGCACCCATGATATAAATATTGGTAAAGGAGGTTCCCCAAACACAATTTAGGTTGTTGCTTATTTTCAAGTCTAGCTCTTGCCACTGGCTATTCAGATTCATAACTACAGAACCGGATAAACCCACAGCAATCCATTGATTGTTGAAGCCCCAAATGTCTGTAAAATGAATGTCTGGAAAGTGTGATATCGTTTGCCAGTCTTCACCATTAAAGCATGTAATTAGTCCTTGATCATCCACCGCACAAATATTATTCTGATCTGTGCCCCAAATAGCAGTGAGTGTATTGCCATTTGGATAAGGATTCTCCCACTGCCATAAATTTGCATGTGCTGTTGAAACAGTTAAAAATATTAACAGTGAAACATATCTTAAAATCTTTTGTGCTGGCATAAGTATTCTTCCTGATAATTAAGGATTGATTAATGAAAAATACTTGATATTCAAATCAAAAAATCGCGGTCTGAATTTTTCATAATTTAATCCGACCGCGATTCAATGAATTCACGACACCCGGGTAAAAAGAAAGGAAAATATTGATATGTTTTCTGGTAGGCTATTCTTTTTTCAAATCATTCATGCTTCTTATTTATCAGACCAAATCCGTTCAGTTAGTAATGCGTTTATCGATTAAAATTAAATATGTTATACTTTCTCATCGTATAACATGCCCATCATTTCTTCCATTTTTGCAGCAAGATCCAGCAAGTTTTCAGGCGGGACTTCGCGAACAACCTCATTGGTATTCACGTCAATCACCCGAATGACAAACTGACCGGTATCTTCATGCACCTGGAATTTGAGCCCAACGTTATGCACATCATTGGCATAATCCTCAATAACCCTTGCGACAGATTCAACACCTTCTTTGGTGCCCAGAAGCTCCTGCACATCCTGGGGTGCCTGATCCATGGGCGCTTCTTGTTTTTTTGCGTCCACTTTCGGCATCTCGTCGCGTTTTTTGACAACAACTTTGTCGTTGTCAGTTGAGAATTGTTTTGCAGTATGTACCTTGCTTTCTGCGTACTTATCTGCAATTCTCTTTTGAAAATCTTTTTCCGGTGATTCCTGTTTTGAATCTTTGGAATAATCAACCACCGGTGGCGCAGGAGTGGTGTTAATGTTGTTACTGGATATAGGATTTATTGTGTTCATAATACGCCTCCTATGAATTATTTAATCTGTTATTTTCACAATTGTTATTGTGATACATAACATTTTATAATGATCAAATAGTCAATCATTTGATCATATTCAAACCTTATAAGTCAGGCCATTGCATTGTAAGCATTTATCTGTTTTCTTTTTCGGCCAAATGAAACAAGTTTGTCTTTCACTGCTTCATGATAGTTATTCAAATCTTTTTGCACAAACTGTACCTGTTTTTGAATATTTTTTAACAGTGTTTGATGGTGCTTCATTTCAGCTTCAGGAATTTTTTTTATCTGCGCCATCACTTGTCTATGTTCTTCTGCCAGAGAATCAATCTGCTCTGCAGATAACTGAAACTTTAAGGAATCACTTATCTTTTTGGTTAGGATAACAAGTGCCTCCAGCAATTTAATACCGGAAATGGTTTCAGGGTTAGATTTCAATTGTAAGTCCTCTTCCCTGTGATTGAGTGTTTTGAGCGGCATTTCCTTGACGTTCATTTAATATATTTTTTGCAGCACCTTCAAAAGCTTCTTTTATATCTGTCAACACTTTTTCAGCATCGCTTAGCAAATTAGGATCTTCCTGAATATTGGCCTGTGTCAACTGATTCATCAAAAATTTGTATAATCCCGAAAGGTTTTCTGCAATTTCACCACCAACAGATTTATCCAGTGCTGCATCCAGTTGTGTAAATATTGAAATGGCTTTGCTGATATTTTCATTACGCATTTTTGAATCATTTTGTTCAATTCCACGTTTGGCAGATTGAGTATAACGTAATGCGCCATCAAGAAGCATAAGTAAATTATTCATATTTTGTTCAGATACGTTTTGCGTATTGTTATTATTCATGAATCATCCTTTATTACGTTTTATCAGGCAGCCATTGAAAAACCGCGCTGAGGTTGTTTTTTAGGAATAGCCTCTTCTTTGGGAATGGCTTTTGTTTTATCATGTATAGTGTCAACCGCACCTTCAAAGCCTTCCTTGATTGTAATGAGTAGTCGTTCAACTTCTTCAAGGGGTTCTTTTTCATTGTTTATATTGGCATGTGATAGGCGATTCATCATGTATCTATACAGATCTGATAATGAAGCAACAAATTCAGCGCCAACATCTCTATCAAGGGCACAATCTAACTCAGTCAGTATTGCCAAAACTTTAGATATATTTTCTCCCTTAAGTTGCATGCTTTGCTTTTCCAGCCCCATTCGTGCAAATCGTGTAAATCGTGCTGCGCCTTCTAAGAGCATCAATAAAATCTTTTCTTTATTGTCTGTCTGCTGTTCCTCTGTTCGTGTATATTCAGAATATCCCATTGGTGGCATAGGAACACTCCTTTCTCAGTGTAAGACGTTTTTTTTATCCCGCCATTGATGCCAATTGACTGGCAAGATATGAGCTTGTGGTCTGATATTGGCCCATTAATACTTCAAGTGAGTTAAACTGGGCGCGTGTTCGTTCCATTGTCGCGTTAATACGTTCATCCTGTGAGGCAATTTGTTCATCTAAGCGATCTATTGTGGTTTGAATCCCTTCCTGACGTGTTAGTAAAATACCTTTTTGATCACTGGCATAGTTCTCAACCATATTGTCAATTGCATCTATCAATTGTACTGCAAAGCCTTGCGATGTTGATGAATCATTTGTAAAAAATTCATTGATTGCATCTGCATTGGCTGAAACTGCTGCGGTAAACTGATCTTTATCTATGGTCATTTTGCCATAATTCAGTGAAATTCCCATCTCTGTTAGATTGTTGTAGGACGCATTCACACCATTAACATCAGAAAATGAAATGTTAAACAATTTTTCCTTTATCATTGATGTTGTAGAGTCTCCCATTAATGGACCATATTTCACAGGAGAATCATCATCATCGCTTTCAAGTTCTTCACCAGCAAGAATAGTAATCAGATCCTTCATGCTATCTTCGAGCGACTTGGAAGATTCATCCTTTTTTAACTGGACGCCTTGATATTCTTCAAAGAAATCGACCAAATCATTGTAGGCATCGGCAACTGCTTCAAATTTTTCAATCATCGCTGAGGAGTCTCGGGTTATATCTAAAGTAACTGTATCGTATGATGATGTAGTTGAATTATATGATGTTTTCTTCAAATTTAAAGTAATTCCGGTAAGCATGTCATCAATGGAATTTGAATCTCGTTTAATTGTTGTGCCATCAAGCACCATTGTTGCATCCTGCCCATATTGTGAACGAGTCATATTTTTGGAGTTAACAAACATCGAATTGCTGTATGTAGAGGGCTCAAAAAAAGGTGCTGCTGAAAAATCATAGTATGGTGTTCCATCTGTATCAGCCTGTATGCCTGTTATTTTAAGGTGCTTTTGTGAAGCATCACTTGAAGATGCTTCAGTGCTTGCAGTAATGCCAGCAATGCCTTTATTATTTATATTACTGACGATATCATCAATATCTATATCTGTATCAACATCATCATCAGCTGCAGTAACTGTATTAGCTGCGAGAGTACCATTTATTTTAAATACCTGACCTGTCAAATCAGCGCCGTCAGTTTCAAAAGTTGTTTCACTTTTATAATACATGTTTTCTTTCAAATATGTACCATCCACTCGAAGTGCCTCAATATCAGTATACCAGCTATCCACGCCATCAGCACGTATAAAAACTTCACCAGATGTATGATCTGTAACAAGGGTTGCTTTTGCAATGGTTGCTGCAGCAAGATCGGTTGCATCCATTTTATTTCCAATATCTTGCAAGTCGTACCAGTAATCAGAATCATTAATTTTATCCACGATGTCCTGCATGGTATCACCACTTTCAACATTGATATAATAATCATTATTAATGTATATTGTTCCTGCTGAAAATGTATCGTATTTGGATGCTGATTTTGTTTTAAAATTGTCATATGCCAGTTGTGATAATCCACTGGAATCAATATTGGCATCAGCAGATCCGTTTTCATTGACAGTGATATTTACAATATTTTCATCACCCGATTCCTTGGCTGAAATCATCAACCGATGTTTTTCTCCATCATAAACAGTTGCCGCGACAACGTCCATTGAAGAATCATTATTAATCGCATCAGCAATATCTTGAATCGTATCTGTGCTTTCAATTGTAATTGTTCTGGCAGTATTGTCACCCACTTGAATTGTTAAATCCCCCGCTCCAAGTGTCTCTGTTGAAGAGTATGTGTTGGCAGTAGCCACTTTATGTGTTTGAGCCAATGCCTTAACCTGTAAATTATATGTCATATCCTTGGCAGTGGAAATTGTGGTTGCAGTTAAAACATCTTCATCACTTGATGTTGCAGCAAGTGATGCAAATTCACTGGATGTGTCCATTTCTTTCGCTGCAGCACGCAATGCTGTCAGCTTTGCTTGAAGCGTACTGTATGCAGATAACTTAACATTATAATCGCCTTTTCTCGTTTCCATCAATTCGACAGGTTTACGATAAGCCTCTCTGAGCTGTGCAAACATGCTCTCGGTATCAATGCCTGACATTAAACCGCCTACTGCTAATGTTCCGCTTGCCATAAGACACCTCCATTGTTTATTGGCAGCTTAAAACTGCCATTAATAAAAAATTTTAAATCCACAGGCCTTGAAGCTAAATTGCGGCTCAGAAATAATTCTGAACCGCATTTATGATAAATAACGCTGAAATATCTGAGAGATTTCCGCGTCCCCAGAATTGAGGAACGCGGATACAGTAATATACTAACCAAGCAGAGACAGAACTTGCTGTGGCAATTGATTGGCTTGCGCCAGCATGGCCACACCAGATTGAATTAAGATTTGAGATTTTGTCATATCTGCTGTTTCGCTGGCAAAGTCTGCATCAAGAATTCGTGAACGTGATGCAGAGAGATTTTCCGATACGTTTTGCAGATTTGCAATGGTTGATTCAAATCGGTTTTGGACAGCACCAAGGTCAGCACGAATATTTGCAATGTAGTCTAATGCACCATCAACAGTCTGGATTGCAGTGCGGGCACCATCTCTTGTGCTGATATCAAGATTTTCAACTGTATGGGTTGTTGCTGCGGAAAGAACACTTGTACCAACATCTGCGCTATCAAACAATTCAGAACCACCTGCAGTAGTTGAAAGCGTAAAATAGCCATTGTTCAAAGTTGTTTCAAAAATAACTGTACCACCAACAAAGGAGCTACCTGAAACATTAGTGTCAGTGATATCTATCAATGTAACTGCAGCAGTACCTGATGAAGTAGATCCATCTGAATCAAGACCAACAAAATCAGCTTTATAAGCACTTGCTGTGTCATCCCCATAATCGATATCTTGTACACCAATACTATAACCTTCTGAGCTAAACAGAATAATTTCGTCTGTGCCATTAATGTAAGCGTAAATGCCAGTATCACTCGTAT
>Ga0272440_1000267_pt1 | contig 43973 bp, 12 predicted proteins | sample SSMMMBAug17_FD_192440 | JGI IMG/M metagenome (GOLD analysis project Ga0272440, IMG submission 192440) | Marine sediment archaeal communities from Little Sippewissett salt marsh, Falmouth, MA, United States - SSM-MMB-Aug17 | ecosystem: Environmental > Aquatic > Marine > Wetlands > Sediment ...
TCATGGAAACAGGACAGATTGTTTTAGAAGGCAAATGCCATGAGTTATTGAATAATCCTGATGTAAAAAAAGCCTATGTTGGGACATCATGAGAAAATTTAACATTGCCTGTAAAAGAAAACAAGCATTATTTAATCCCACCTTTAGAACGATGGAACCTGGCAGATATTTTAGAATATATCGAAGATGAGAAATATTTTATATTACATGCCCCGCGTCACAACATAAAATAAATAGGACATTTAATTCGAGAATAATGCCTCTTTTTTGGTTCAAATAATGTGAGACGTAGCAGCATCCGCCTGCTTCTTATACTTTATTTGTTCTTTTTAGCTCAATTTTTCAATTTACGTAACTTTCAATTAATTCTGTGCAAATTTATATGGTTTTTTGAATGAACAAAATAAAATTGGCTGCGTACTCTATTTCTCAATATATTCTTGTATTTTTCATTTTGAGAAGTTCGGATATAGCCGCATAATTTATAGTTGTGAAGCTATTTTTTTGACAGTCAGATATTGACAGAGATTCTTTATAACAAATTTTTCTGGTATGATTTATAAATGAGCTTATAAACATTATAATATAAGCCTTTTTTCTCTTGATGAATTGTTTAAATAAATAAATAAATAAATAATTAAGAAAGTCCATAAGACATTTGTGTTATGGACTTTCTTAATTATTTTTAATACAATCATAGACCTCAACCAACATCAAAACCTTTACGACGATAATGATAACAACAGATTACTTGCCTTTATTGATCTTGTTTCAAACTATAAATATGAATCTCATGACCACTCTATCTTTGGACCTGTTGCATTTGCATGGATTTTTTATCAAGCATCCGGCGGTACGAAAAAAAATGCGCCCTTTCAGATTTGAATGATTATCAATCATCAATCACCAGAATGTGTTGAATTGATTTTTGATTCAGTTCGGTTAAATCGATCTCCTTTTGATATTTTTCAATTGAAAGTTGTTTTTGAACTGCTTGTTCATCTTTCCAAACCGCCTGGGACGAATGAAAAGTGCTCTATCAATATTCATGTCGTAAGTTTCTAATAACCAAACAATCAAGCGGATTGGCGCCTCTTATTTATTGATCAATTGGCTTATGCGCCATTTTATCAATAAATAAGGTCATGTCCCCGAAATTAAAATGGGGAACTTATTTTCCGAGCATTCATAATTGATTTCAAATATACCGCATCCTAAATTAATTAGTAGCTAAAGTTACTTGATTCATTTATTTTTATCCAATAGCCATAACCTGGCCCAATATAATGTAAATCATTTACAAATGAAGGAACCCTTGGATCAAATGTAGTTGATCCATTGGCATCATAATTACGGACACTTGAATACTTACCATCAATTGATAAAAATACTTCTTTCAGTGAGTTTATTTGTATTTTCTGAACATCATTTGGTATTTCAATATCTGGAGGAGTGGCTGAGTCATATTGTAAATCTGTGTGCCAACAACCAATCAAATTCCAACCTGTATTAAGAGTGAGAATATCTGATGGTTGCGCTCTTTTTCCATACAACGTCAGATAACCTTTCTCAGTCATTTTTATCCAGTAGCCATATCCTACGGACAAATAGTATAAGGTATTAACGTGTGAAGGCAAACCTGGATTATAAGTTAGTGAGCCATTTTGATCAAAGTTTCTAATTGTTTCATATTTGCCATCAATTGATTGTAACACCTCTTTTAAACTATTGACTTTTTCATATTCAGTATTGGATAAAATCGCAATTGGTGGTAAATTTACAGATTCATGGTATACTTTATTAATGGAAAAACTGAAAAGATTCCACCCTGGATTTAATGGAATTTTTTGAAAATCCTCAGCATGAATATTTAAACCCCATTGATCATTTTCTTTTGTCCATTCAGGAGGAACATATGGTGATTTCTGAAAAGCGCCATCAAAAACATTATCTGGAGCAAACATGTTGTTTGATAGAATTAATTCCTTTTCCTCACTTTTGTCCCATACTTTAAAGGTCATTGGTGTATGACTATCTGTTTCATTTCCAAAAACTTCTATGGCATATTTACCGGTATCCATCACAATGGATCTACCACGAATCGTATTGTTTTCATCAAACACAGCAATTTCATCACCATAGTTCGCATCTTTATGATAAGTTTTAAATACATCCCCAATAAAAACAATACTTTGCTGGTAAAGTTCTGGTGCTTCCAGAAAGTGGATATATGATAATTGCGTATGTCGTATGTCTAAAAGATACTCGCGTGTAGCGACATAATTGAATGCATCAGTTAAGCGCACTCTTAATTTATACTCACCATACGACAGTGGTATGCCAGTGATTCTTCCTTCATTGTTTATTTGGGTTAACGCCAACCCCATAGGTAATGGTGTATCCTGATCGAGTGACCAGGTGTAAGGGTGTGTACCTCCCTGACCTTCCAGGTTCATAATATAGTTCCAATGTTTCAATCCGGCTCTCAAAGACTGCGTAATAATTTCCAACTCACCAGTAAGAATGCGAATACTGAATTCTTCTTTATCCAAAGTTGGAATGATTGAATCTTCCACTTTTACAGCAAAATTCATGGAAACGGCATCTTCATGAACAGTGCCTGTTATCTTGCCTGTTTTTGAATTTAGTGTCAAGCCTTTCGGTAGTGGATCCAGGGCTGTAAATGTATAAGGTGGAATACCAGATTTTTCAAGGGTAAGTGAATCGGAATAGTTTTCTCCTGGTTCTCCAGGGACTAGTTCTGTTGGTGATAATTTTAATGCTTCATATACATGAATACCGTAGTTCTTTTTTCCGCGTGCCCATCCAGATTTATCATAAACATCAACTGTGAAATAATAATCTCCATGAGAAGTAGCAGTTCCAGTGATCTGTTTTTGATCACTGTGACTTGTACTGGATATGAATAAACCGGGGATGTTTACTGCTTTTTCAAGATAATTGTCATTCCATGTATAAGGTTTTATTCCCTGGTCGACTGTAATAATTTCATTATATTCTTTTCCAACTTTTGCTGGTGGAAGAGACGCAGGCTCAAAATCCAGTTCAGTCGTGATGATCATAAAAAGATATTCTTTACAAACAGGTTCCTGGTAGTCTTGTTCAATAATGCTATCAGAAAGACAAACAGTGATTTCAGTACTGGCGGTTTCAGTGGGTATACCACTTAAGTGGCCATTTTTAGAAAGAAAAAGATCATATACAGCAAAAGCATTCTGCGGATCTGTTTTCCATTCAACACTATTTTCTGACGACATAAATGTAAAGGAGTATGGCTTATTGATTTCAGCATACTCAATAAGAGGGGTTTCAATTTCTAAGGCCTTTTCAATCGTCCAGTATATACTTCCTGAGGATGCGATCGAATCATTGCATTTTAAAAATATTTCGATCTGAAACTCTCCAAATTCCTTAGATATTCCTGTTAACCTCCCATTTTGTGAAGAAATTGTTACGCCATCTGGTAAACCTGTTGCTGTCCATTCGACTTCTGAGTCACAATAACATCTGGAAATTGTAAAGTCTGAATAATTCTCAGGTGATGGTATATCCTGTCGCCATTTTGGCAAATTTTTTGTTTTTATACAGCCTTCACTATTGATAAGCAGGGGAAAAGCCATCTTTTTTGTTTGGGTTGGGGTTGAGCTATCGGTTACTTTGACTGTAAATTCAGCATTTCTCGCTGATGGTAGAAATTCGGAATATATTTCTCCTGTTTCTTTATCAATCGTAATTTCATGATCCTCTAAATTGATCAAATTGTAAAGAGAATAAGAATACTTCTGTCGTCCACCAACAACATTGATATCCGCGTGATATGATGAATAAGCAACCCCAGAGGGTAAAGACAATGTTTTGAACTTTAATGGATCTGAAATCACCAGATTCAATTGCTTTGTATCAAAATTTCCATCGGTATCTTTGACCATAAAATTAATTGTACAATCCCCGGCTTTTGACGGTTCACCTGAAAAACAGCCCGTTTGATGGAATGATAAGTTCTTCGGTAAATTATCTGATATCGTTGACCATATATATTCAGATTGAATATCATTCCCTCCTGTAGCAGACATACAATATTCATATTGTTGACCAACAATTGCATCATCTAATCTGACAGTGTTTATTTTTAACGAGTCCACAAGTATCAACATATATTCTTGGGTAATCGTTCTATTTAATGAATCACGGGCTTTTAATATAAAAGAATAGGAACTGTCACTTTCTTGGGGAACTCCTGATATTTTAAATATCTGAGAATTCTTTTCAATAGAAAAATGTTCAGGCAAACTTGAACGAACTGTTTCATCTTCATCATAATAATACCCCTTTTTTCCGCCTGTTGCTTTGATTTCTATTGAAAAAATACCATGCTTAATTTGTGAAGGAATTGAACGTGTTTCAAATTTGAAGGCATTGTCTATTTTTATAGTATAGTTTTTATATGCATGATTTCCATGGACATCATTGACATCAATGCGAAATTCTTTTTCTCCTGAAAAAGAAAAAGTACCTGTAATAAACCAGTCTTTACATTCAGGGAAACCATAGCAAGCGCTTTGTTCATTACATTCATTTTTAGATAAAGAAAGACCTGCAGAAGCCAAATCAGGGTTGTCAAAAAAATAATAGGGACATTGCCCGCGCGCAGCATTTATTTCGATAGCATTCGATGCCTCAATTGAAAGCTCTCGACCAAATTCATACAGTTCTGATTCCATCGGTATTATTGTTGGGATATACACCATTTGTTTCTCGATCTCAATGGTGAAAGACATTGGATCACTAAAAGCCATACCATCAAATAGTTTTATTTCAAAAACCGCTTCACCATAACTCTGATTTGATGGTGTAAAGGATAAATTACCATTCACAGTATCAACTATCTCGACTGAAGGCACACCTTGAAGCACTTTATTCGGATCGGTCTTTGTAATGTGAAAAGACAATGGATCATTTTCATTATCAGCACCTGAACTGATATTATAGATAAAATTTTCCCATAAATGGTCTCCACTTGCCTGTTTTTCAGACAGTTGGTGATGAATACTATCAAAGGAAGGTTTGTCATTTTCTGGCAACACTTCAATCCAGAATGATTCTGTACAAGAATCCATTCCACCATTCGCTGTGCCTTCATTATCTTTGATTATCACAGTAAGCTGTACTGGGATATCCTCAGTAAATTCATCTTTTTCTGGTGAAAAATCCAGATATGCTTTTTTGTCATGCTGGATGATTTCGAAACTCCTGGAACTAATGATTTGTTGTTGGCTGGAATGAATGATAACATTATAATCTTGATTTTCATTTGCTGGACCACCTGAAATATTTTCAATCGTTAAACGGACTGTTGGCGCGTCTTCTTTAATTTGAATGGTTTTGTTTTCTTGATCAAGTATATTTTTATAATTATACACGATTGAACCAATCGAAGGCGGATCATTGACAGAAACAATGTTAATGGTAATCGGTATAGAATCTGTTCCTCCAAATTCATCTGTCGCCATGATCCAAAACGAATCCTGACCAAACAAATTGCTATTGGGTGTATACCCAATTACTGGATTCTTGTCTGTGCCAAAACAAATGGCTGAACCATATTTCGGTTCAGTGGCGATTGACCATTGAATCGAATCTTCATCTTCGTCTTCAACTGATATTTCCTCAATCACTTTCGGATACAAACGACTATCTTCATACACATTTTCCAAATTGTAAGCGCGAGGAGATATTTTTGGCATTTCATTACCAATATTCAGGCATGATGTTGTCCCTGTTATTGATTGGCTTCCTTGGCCTTCACCATGATCAGTAAAAGTAACCTCTACAATAATAAATTTATTATAATCTTCTTCTTGAACTTCATATGTATTTGTTATGGCCCCAGAGATTTTTTCAGCTTCTGAGCAAAATTTATCTGTGGCGATTTTCCATTGATAGGATAACTCCAATCCACTTTCTACTAAATCAATATCATCAGCCCATCCACTATCATAAACAATCAACGTTTCGCCTGGATGATTATCCCCGCTAAAATATAAACTTCCTTTCCTGGGAGGATCATTTTGCGCGATCACAAAAACCTGAATCGTTGCAGTACAAGCCCCGCCAAAACTATCAGCAATCATAATAACGAAACTGTCTGGTATTTTTTCTTTATCACTATTCCAGTTGGCTTCAGGCGTATATTCAATATGATAGTCCATATCAACACCAGATACGATAGCTTCTCCATGATCAGGCGCTCGATACAGAGACCATGTAACAGAATCCATATCAGCATCTTTATATACAATTGAGGGGGCTATCCATCCTGATGGGGAGCCATCTTCATCCATTGTAACAGAAATTGGCATTGCGGTTTCAATAATTGGCGCAGTATTGGTTATCTGAAACCATTCGCTTTTTACTGAATTTTTCATGGGGTTTGGATTTCCCTCACAGTCAACACCATTATCTTCTCCTATGACTTTGGCCTGGATCCATTTCCAGTTGTCTTCTGGTTGCAGTGTATATGTCGGTTCTTCGGAGGATGTTATCAATGTGCGATAAGCTTCTTCAGGAGTATCCGCTCGGTAGAATTCATATATAAAATCTAAATCTTCTGGAGCATCTATGTTATGACTCCAATCTCCTTTATTGACGGTGATTGTCTGACCAACATGAAATATACCAGAAATTGAAACGTAATCCGGCGGATTGGGTGGATCATTCACAGGCTTGATTGTGATAAGAAAATCTTCAGCAACAGTCAGCCCATTTGAATTACACAATACATGAACTGATGCCTCCCCATTTTGATTATTGATGAAAGATATGTTAAGGTTTTTTTCAATTATTTCTGCTGTAATCAATTGATCTGAAAAACTGGTTATTGTATATGTCATCAAGTTATCATCATTATCAATATCTGAAAATACGGATACCAGATTCATGTTGATTTGATCCGAATCTTCACAAACTGTTTTGTCATCTATATGCTGAAAAATATAAGGTGGATCATCAACAGGCGTAACAAAGATATTCATGCTTGCTGCACATAACCCACCCAGACCATCGCTAATTTCTATTTGGAATGAATCTGATCCATTCCAGTTTTTTCGGGGTTCAAAATGTATCTGTGTTTTTTGTGAATCCACAGATACTGTTCCATGGGTTGCATTCGTCGATTGTATGATATGCACCGGATCGCCATCTGGGTCAATATCTTGTGGCAAATCCCATGTAAGAATATGATCTTCCAAAACAGATAAATTCCAGGAGGTGTACTCACATGGCTGTGTGTTTGTTATACACTTCCAATTTGATGTACAAACTGTCACGCTTTGATGTTCAGGTTCACCATAACCATCATCAGTTCCAATGACACAGGCTGCGATATATTTTTTATTGTCTTCTATGGTCAGCTGATAGCTTGCGTCGCTTCCAGATTGGATCGGGGTATCAAGCATGGATGGTGTAATTGGTCTTGAATTATTATCAGAACGATAGAACATATAAGTCAGAGTAATGTTACCTGGAGTGGGGTAGTCTGTATCATCATTCCAATCACCTTTATTAATGACATGAACCTTTTCTCCTACATGAAAAACTCCTGTAATTTCAACCGATTCAGGTGGATTAGGTGCATTGTTTATCGGGTTCACAGTTATTTGAACATCATGTGTAACTTTTTGTCCATTGGATGTTGCTTCAAGGGTGATGATTGATTGACCATTTTTTCCCGATTTAAACGTAATGGTCAAATGGTTATTTTCTAGTGATGTCAGTATAATAGAATTTGAAGTTGCAATAATTGCTTTCGTAATTTTATTGTCATCATTGTCATCATCTGTAAACGTATTAGAAATGTCAATTACAGTATAAGGGGCATCTTCATTAACGGTTATTGGCTGAATTGGGTTTGCAACATATGGCGGCTTATCAGGATTAATATTGATGTTAAAATAACTTTTTTCACTTTTTTCATTGGATATACCTTCTAAATTTGTATGATAAGTGATGATTTTTGTCTGGTCATCATCAATACATTGAATGCAAATCGTACATTGTTCATTATCACACACCGATGTTAACTGACCATAAGCATTAGTGCTGCCAAAAATTTTGGTAATTTCAGAATCTTCATTATCAACATCAGTAAAAACATTGGATACGTCAGTTATTAAACAAATTCTGTCAGGGTCTTCAATTATCTGATAGTCATTAATTAGATTTATATCCAAATCTTCCGGGCAAGACTTACCAATAGAAATGGTAAGATCTTTCATGGCATTTGCGACAACCGGTTTGGTATCCTCACCTGTAATTGTAACGGAAAATGAATCTCTGGCAGTTAGACTGTTGGAATGTCCAATTACTGTTATGGTTGCATTCTCAGTGTCACCTACATTTAAATAATCACAACTATTGTATGCTACAGTTAGATTTCTGGAGTCAATTTGGATAAAATCGATGATACCATTGGGATCATCAATAGAAGAACAGGTTTTGGTAATTTGGGCATCATTGTTGTCTGTATCAGAAAAAGTCGTGGACAGGTCAATGTATGATGGTGGATTCTTTTCTGTAACTGTAGTAATGTCTTTAATTGGGGAGCTTACATAAGGTGGTTCATCCAGTCCATTGATGGTAATATAAAAGGCATCTGAAATAGAAGATATACAATTCGTTCCTTCTGAAGCTCCAGTATCTCCAACTGAAGTGCCAGTAACTTCAATTTCAGCAACTACTTTATCCTGAGTATTTATATGAAATAATCTTTTTATTTCAATTTTTAATGTATTTTTTTCAATGATTGTTGGGGTAAATGCAAACGCATTACTTGATAATGATATTAATCGCGTTGTTTTGGTGATATCTTCAGCATCTGTCTGATTTGTTTTTTGAAAATCGACATCTGTGAACATGAATTCTAATGGAATTAATGTAGTTTTTGTATATTCATCTTTAATATTTTCATCATAAATTATATCAGTAGCAAGCTTGGAAAGGGTTATTGGATCACAAACACTGTTTACCTGAAAGCTTACTGAATGATTGACTGTCAGACCATTTGAATGTCCAACAATATCAATATTGGATGTGCCATATTCATTTGCTTTAAGTGAAATAGATAGCGAATTACCGGATACCGAACATGCTAACAGCTCTGGATTTGAACAACTGACAGTTTTGGTAATTCCTTCATCGGAGTTATCTATATCAGTAAAAAAGCTTGTCAGTGAGACAGGCTGCATGCTTTCATCTTCATCGGCAGTAATGGATTCAATTGCTTGTGGTGTGATCTCAGGAGGATCATCTGTTCCCTTAACTGTCACAGTGAAATCATGCGTATCTGATAAAGCGCCCGATTGTCCTGCAATGGTTATAACTGCTTGACTTGATTCACCCAGGTTCAGGCAACGACGATTGTTATCGAATATGAGATATAGTATTTTATTTTCTACGTATAATGTATCATTTTCAAGTGAAATTGCTTCCCATATATTGTTACAAAATTCTGTTTTTGTTAAAATTGGTTTAATAGTAAGTACAGAAGGCACAATATCTTTGTCTTCATTGTCAATATCTGAAAAAACCTGAGACAAATCTATAGGTTCGAAGGACTGATTATCCGTATAAAGTTTTGGTTCTATTGCATTTTTGACATTGACATAGGGGGGATCATCAACAGGCGTAACAAAGATATTCATGCTTGCTGCACATAACCCACCCAGGCCATCGCTAATTTCTATTTGGAATGAATCATTACCATTACAGTCCTTTTTGGGTGTATAAATTATCTGGTTATTGTCAGCTATAACGGTCGCACTGTTTGGTTGTGCGTGAGAGTGTATCGTCCAGGTTAAGGGGTCTCCATCAGGATCGACAACAGTTATTTCCGGCATTTGCCATGGAACAGGATCTTCATCCTCTGACAATTGACAATGCAAAGTGGTAGGCGTTATTTGAGGTGGATTATTGGTGATTGGATAGCAATCACTCTTGACGAGTGTTGCCATGCAATTGTCAAATGCTGAAACTTCAACAAATATAAATTTGTTGTTTTCATTTTTGGTTAATAGATAGTTTTGAGTGGTTGCCAGTTTTTCTGCGTTTTTGCAAAATTCATCTTCAGAAACAAAGTATTGGTAGGTATAAGTAAAATCATCTGGGGACGAACACGCATTTCCATGCTGACAATCTGTATAATCATCCCACACTCCAACATTTAAAGTAAGCATGTGACCCACATGAAATATATCTGATGCAGAAAGAGTTGATAACGTTATATTTCGAGGTGGATCATTTACAGGTGATATGTCGATGGTGATCATTTTTACTGTGGAAGTTAACCCCAGAAAATCTTTCCCCAGAAAATCTTTTGCATGAATGGAAAATGTATCCTGGCCATAGTAGTCTTTATCTGGAACGTATGTAATAGTTGGGCCTTCATATGTTTTGAAAGGAGAATCGGAAATAACTGCTGACTTTTGTTGGATTTCGCAACTTCCATGTTTTGGTAATGAAGCAATTTCCCAGTGGATTGAATCATTATCAGTATCATACGCAGATAGTTCAGACAACTGAAGGTTGTCTATTGATTGATCCTCATAAACAGTGAGATTCGATACCTCTCCTTCAATGATTGGAGGCTGGTTGTCTATTTTTATCCATTTACTTGAAGCTGTTATATTTATTGCAGGTGAGAGTTTGACACCAGGTGAAAATTCATCATCAGTGCAGGTAAGTTTTGCTTGAATATAACGATTATTATCCGCTATTGTAAGAGTATAAGTTTCAGTGCTTGCGTTTTCAGTGATTGTGATGGCATTATTTCCATAAGCTGAATCTGAACGTAGCCAAATATAGTTGCACTTTTCCTTAGAATATGAAAAGACCTTGCCATTAGGATAACCATATTCAGGGAGATAGTCCAGGGTATCTCGCCATGTTACTCCAGTGTAAGTAAGCGTTTGACCCACATGAGGGGTACCTTCAATGGGTGGGTTGACTTCAAGAACTGGCGCATCATTACGAGGATAAACATAAGTCAGAATGTTGATTTGATCTGTACCGCCATATCCATCTGAAACTGTAAGTGTCATGATATCAGTACCAAAGTAATTACTGTAGGGTGTGTATTGAATGACAGGTGTGTAACTGTATTCAACAATGGTAGTATATCCATGAGATGGCGATGTCATTTCCCAATGAAAGATATCTTGATCGTTATCCTGAATGGTTAAATGAGGTGGCAAATGCCAGGAATTTGGGGTTGAATCTTCATCCATGATGGTAGTAACTGTATAGATTTCTGACTCTGAACGGACATGAAAGCTACATCCTAATTCATCGCCATAAAAAAAATCACTATGCCACATCGGTAACTTATTTAATGGGTACGGTAAACGGTCCAAGGTGAATGGCTTATGATAATCACTAATTTTCTCAGGATAGAACATCCCTGATGTTAATGTAATCAGAGAATTTTCTGTCTTATCCAAATATTTAAATGTCAATAGATCACCATGGGCGATATTGTCAACACACAAACTAAGGTATCCCCCATTAGTATTAAATATTGGACTGGGGTAACTGCATACCTCTCCTTTTGGGTTATATATTTGAATTTCATAAGGTTCTTCTATAGATTTATGATTAAGGGTACTATTCATCCAAATAATATTAAATTTGTTTTCATTTGAACAAGTAAAGCTACTATTATTCACTACATGATTATCGAACAATAATGGGAATGAGTTTTCCACCCTGGTGTAACCGGATTTTGCTTCAACTGGAAGCATTTCCTGAAAAAAACCACCACCATTATCTTTTGCAGTAACAATCACACGTATTTCATGATGCGCGTCATCTGCTGTCAGAGTGTATGTACGTTCAGTTGCACCTGCAATATCAATAAAATTATTCTCTGAATAATGAGATCTCTGCCACTGATAGTCATAAAGTTCGGTGAACTCATAAGGCTCATCAATCGAATCATCCCAGATTCCTGGAGATGCTGTTAATGCTTTGCCAACATACATTTCACCTGAAAATGAAGGTAATTTTTTATTGAGTGGCGCATCGTTTACGGGGTCTACAGTAATTATCAGAGTATGCGTTTTTGTTAAGGAGCCTTCACCTTCATCGGTCACTTTAATTTCAACAAGAATTTGTCCAAAGAAATGTTCTGTTGTCGTAAATTTACAGCTTGCAGTTTTGAGGAAAGCATCAATGGGATTATTCATCTCTGGTATAAGATCATTTCCACTAATTTCAAAAGTCAGAGATTCGTATTCAATATCAATGTTGCCGCCACGATGTATATTATTAATTGTTATTACTCCTGAAGTATCTTCGTCAATTTCATCAATATTATCAACTGTAAAATCAGGTCGATCATTGACATTACGTACTGTGATCGACATGCTGATAAGGTCCTTTCCGCCAAACGAATCCTCAACAGTAACTTCAAACTGTATATCACCAAAATAATCATCAGCTTTTATCAAAGATAGACTTGTGGGATTTGTCTGGGTGGGAATAACAGAAACGCTTGTTTGACTGGAATGATCATAAACAATATTCTGAACACTCCAGGTAAGTGGATCATGATCAATATCAATCGCCAGCAAAGTAAAAGAAAAAGGGTCGGAAGACTCCATAATTGTCAAATTCTCTATTACTTGAATATAAGGAGGTGTATTTTCTATTGTTACACAAGTTTCTGATTTTTCTGAGGCGGATTCACCACATATGTTTTCTGAAGTAACTGCGATTTGAATGCATTTGTGTGCCATGGTATATGGCAGTTTATATTTATCAACATCTTGAGCAAGGATTTCATTATTACCATTCATCCATTGGATAAATGTGTTAAAATTTTTAGGTTCTTCAATGGTGTCCCATTCACCAACACTAGCGTTTAATGTTTGTCCCACTTTAAAGATGCCAGAAATTGATGGCTTTTCTTTATTGATTACATTATCACAAACTGCAGTAATTGATAGTAATATACTTTCGGGGTCTGAATTCATATCGTTTCTTTCATCTCTCACATAATAACGAAATTGATCTGTACCAAAATAGTTTTCATTAGGGGTGTAAGTAAAATTGCCTGATGGATTTAGATCAATTTGACCATTTTCAGGAGGTGAATCGATATGATATTCTATTAGCTCATTTTTCTCATATGTTACATTATAATCAGCAGGTTCAAAAAAATGAACTAATGTTTCATTAGTATGGTTAAGTTTTTCAGAAAATGAATTATCCTCAGTAATTGTAAAAGATGTTGATATAGCTTTTGGGGGACGAGTGTTGTAACTGTAAAAATACCAGGTCGGGCCTGTAACTGCTATTTTGGTATCTGGATCGTAAGTAGAAACTTGCCACTGGTGTTTCGCGCCTTTTTCTGTAAATTGTGGTTGTGAAAATTTATTAGTTTGTTCAAAATAACATTCTGTATTATCAATACATATTGTGTACATCAAGCTTTCTTTTACATTATCAACCTCCCATGAAAAAGTTGTTCCGACATCAATTATTGATACAATCGTATGGTTGTCTACGTTTAAAGCATAGGGAGAACCTTCTTCCGCTTCGTTTTGTGTGTAAGTATCTGTTGTTGGTGCCGTAATCACATAAAGATTATTGCCATCTATCTGTGGGATAATTGTCCATGTCAAATCATCAATTGTGTTGGTATATTTTGGATTTTTTGGCGTGTTATCGTCAATGTGCAAGCCGCACATTTCTAGATCAGGCGGTGCTGAAAGTGGAAATTGGCATGATTGTATATTGGGGTCAATAACAAAGTTGGGTGACAATGCTTCATCAGGTACTTGTATTTCGTCTTTGTCTTCACTCCAGAGTTTTATGACCAAGGGTTCTTCATACCCTTCAATTTTAAATACAGAAATATTTGCATAAGCTTTTCCTTCATTAAGAGCTATTAGCTCACAACCACATAAAAGACCAGTAGCTGTAAAAATGGCGGCTTCTTCATAAGACAGATATTTCTCATCATTAATTTGTATCAAGATAGATGACATGTTAATCACATCATAATCTTTATTAAAATGAGTACAATTGCTTGCCAAGAGATTGTCATACCCAAAGATTAAGCAAAAAATATATAGTAGACATTTTTGTTTTTGATACACAGTTTATTTCTCCTTTATCTGATTTTTATACTTTAACTTATAACTTATTTTATAAACTTTTGCAATTATTTTAACAATCGATTCAATTTATATATACTTACTTGTGTGCAATACATAAAAGTTGAATATTGTAACTAAAAAACTATGTTTATTGGGAATTATTCTAATAATTTATAATTTTTTTTGGGGGGGCATCCTTCTCCAAAATCTAATATATTATCATTCAACTTAGGTTTTTCATGGCATAAAATATGCCCTCTTGGTTTGCGAGAAATTTTTTAATGAAGTTGCTAATCTGAGCAAGAGGGCATATTTCGTGCCATGTAAAACCTAAGTTGAATGATAATAATTAGAAATGTTTGATTCGTTTTAAGTTCATTTGTTTTAATATAAAGGATTCTCAAAAATAAGTTCCTCGTTTAAAAATTGATCATTCTGATTTTGAACCATGATATGATTACACTGAAGAAGATGAATTTATAGTGTTTTTATTTCATCTTATTCATCTTCTTCAGCGTCATGGTTCAAAAAACAGAATGAAAAGTTTAGTGCGCATATGCTTTAATTTTAATTAATGTTTAGTTTTTGAATCAAGCATTCTGAAAAGGAAAATTTATTTTTCGAGCATTCCTAATTAAAAATTAATTAAATATATACATATATACTGACAAATAATGCGAATTTCTATTTGAAGGTGATATTTTTTTTATTAATAAATAGGATCATTCTTCTGCGATAAAAAATAAAATTTTTTTGAGATTTTTTACAAAAAAAATAATAAAATGATCATTTCAATTGGTATATAATTAGTAACGACATCATAAATATATAAATATTGTAAAAAATTTATCATCGATTTACAAAAAAAGGGGGAATAATTATGAAGAAAAGATTATGTTTTTCAATGGTTGTTTGTATCACAATCTTTGTTTTTCTGAATCAAGCGCTGGCAAATACAAGCCAGTTTCAAGCCCAACAAATGGTTGGTATTTTCAAATACCCATCTGATATTGTTGTCATTCCGGAACAAAACAAGGCATATGTTTCAAACCAGACAGGAGGTGTGATTTCTATTATAGACCTGTCCATGGCACCACCAACCATTTCCAGCCAAATCGTCATTCAGGCTAGCAGTGCAATCAAACTGATTCGGCTTGCTTATAATAAAGCGTATGAAGAGTTATATGCGCTGGATTGGGCAAATAGTCAGCTATACATAGTTGATACCAAAACAAATAAACTGATCAACTCGTCAATTATTGTTGGTGGTTATCCCCAGAACCTAATGGTATCTGAGGATGGCCAAACCATATTTGTTTGTGCCAATCAGAAAGATGAGATTGTTATGATTGACAGCATGTCCAAAAATATCACTTCAAGAATTTTTATTGGCGAAGATGCTGACCCATTCGGCATGGCTATTGTTAATTCAAAACTTTATGTTACCGGTCGGTTTTCCAACAAATTGCATATTATCGATATTGCTAAACAAATTGAAATCAATCGCATCAAAGTCACCCAAAGCCCTTTTGATATCATTGCCAGGCCTGATGGTCGATTTATGTATGTATCGCATGATATACCATCTGGTGAAATCAGCATTATCGATACACAAACAGATGCCTATGTTTCAACGATTCAAATGAGAGATGGTGATGATTCCATCTATAAAAACGCCAAAGATCTATTAATTGATGAAAACAAACTGTATGTTGTCAATTTTGGGGATCAAAGTATTTCTGTGATTGATACTCATCTCAATCAGAAAATTGATCTATGCCATCCCATATATACTGGTGCAGATTATCCAGAACAAATGGCCTTGTCATCCAATGGGCAACGCCTTTATATTGTCCATCCCATTAATGATGTTATAACGATGCTGGATCTTCCGCCGGAAAAGCCATCATTTCGAGGCGGGACAGACATCCAAATAAAAAATTGCGATGGAATTCAAACGATTCCCAATTGGGCAACACAAATTCAGACAGGACAGAATACCACCGCTGAATTTCAATGTAAAACAAACAATGAAGCCTTTTTTTCCAGGTTACCCGAAATTTCAACTGATGGAACCTTATCTTTCATGCCATCTGTCTCAGCTGAAGGCACAGCTCGTGTTGATGTTATATTAATTCGAAATTCTGATGCTCTCCCTGGTAACTGCAATACAAGTGATAAGCAGTCCTTTTTTATCAAAGTTACGTCATGTGATCCCACCTTACATTTAATCAAAGCCGGCAATGGTGAGGTTGTGATAAATAAAACGACACGTGTTCTGCCACCCTATTCTCAACAATTTTCAGAGGATGAAAAAGTAGAATTATTGGCACGACCATACAATGAAAACTGGTTGTTCTCTCACTGGCTGATTGATAACGTTCAATATACAGTGAACCCGATGATAATTGATATTCAGAAAAACATTAGGTTGAAAGCAATTTTTATTGAAAATCAATCGGTTCAATTACATATTGATGGAAATTGTTCTGTTTCAGTCAATGGGAAACGGCATGATCTTCCATGGAATAATTTGTTTGTAGCTGGCAACGCCATTACATTATTCGTATCCGAATATTTTTCTCATTGGTCAGGTGATATTTCTGGCAATGAAATGCCATTAATCATAAAAATTGGAAAAGATATGAATATCATGGCACATTGCCATTCAAACGATTCCAGACAGTATTACCTTAAAAAAGGCTTCAATCTCGTCTCACTATCTCTGATACCAGAAAATAGTTCTCTATTGGCTAACTTTCCTCAGGCCAAAGTGGCCTATGCTTATGAAAATGGGGGATATGTTCGGGGGCTAGCTCTTGAACCTGGGAAAGGCTATTGGATTGAAATGCCATCCACAAGAACCATTGAAATAGCAGGCTATCCGTTTACCAGCAATCAGCTTCAACTGAAGCGCGGATGGCAACTGATTGGTGGAATTCACAAGCCAGCAAAAATTCAAACGATTCCTGAAAATTGTGTTCAAACAATATATGGATATAATGAAGGGGGATATCAGCAAACTACTGAAATTCTATCTGAAAAAGGATATTGGATTTATCTGGAACAGGATTGTACAGTATCTTTACTTTCAATAGAATAATTCCAGTTATCAAGTCATAGATACATAATCGGCTATAAAAAGATCCTAATTTTTTTCTTTGCTTTTTTCAGGATCTGATAAACAGTTGATGGTTTTCGATGAATCATATGTGCTATATCTTCAACCGGTATGTTCTCAAGTTCTTTCATTTTAAAAACAATACGTTCAATATCTTCAAGGCTGTCATAGGCGGACTTGGCGTTTTCTTTAGTAATTAACAAGTCTTCTCCTGAAGATACATCATCTTCCTGATTTTCGATTGGTGGAGGTGGAGGTGGGGGTGGAACAAAAGTATTCCAGACTGCATGTTGGGTCAGTAAAACAACCCAAGATGTTACGGACATTCCACGAGTTGAATCATATGATTTCAGACGTTTCCAATCGTTTTTGAACATCTCCAGAAATGCAGTTTGACTCAAGTCCTCAACATCTTCTTTTGAGATTTTAAAATGTCTTTTGTTGGCCATAGAGTATATGGTATTCCTTACAACAGGTGTATATCTTTTTACAAAAGGATCTGCATTATGTTTTTTTATACATTGTTGTAATAATGCGATGTCAGCTTCATTTTTTGCCATTTTTGATTTTCCTATCCATAATTAATAAAAAAAAAGCAAATAAAAATATAAAAATGATGATTATAGTGGTAAATAATATAATAAACAAACCATCAATTTGAAGGAGGTTATTATGCGATCAAAATGCTTAACTTTTGATGAAAATATAATGTATATGAATGGCCAATTGGGCAAAGATAAGCAATTGGCTTTTGAATCCCATTTGTCAAATTGCGATCATTGTTTGAAAAAAATAATTGAATCTTATGAACTAATTCAGAATCCTACATTAGATAAACAAACAGAAGCCCAGTCTTTGATTGATGTTTCTAATTTTACGAGATGGATTGGTGAACAAATTTCAGGCATTTATTCATGGCGTCCAAAAACTGATTTCTTAGGTCTGGGCGTCCCTGCATTGCAAACTGTTAGGGTTCGCCAAAATACACAAAGTCATTTAGAAAACGATTGTTCCTTAATAAAAGTGGACCATGATCGCTATCCAGCCAGACTATGGTTTAAGAAACAAAAAAATTCAATACAACTCATTTTTAAACTGCAAACTCTAAAATCAGCTCAAAATCCTATTTTTATCACACTGACAGATCAGGATCAATATGAAAATACCAAAGATGTGTCTCAAGACACCATTGTTTTTGAACATGTCCCTTTTGGTCAATACGCCATTAATGTAGAAAACATGGATTGCGAAGAATCAATTGCTGAAATATTAATAGACCCGCAACAAATAAGAAGGATTGACACATGAATGATAAGACATTGATACTGGATATCAAAAGAGATGAAACCCTTATCAATGCATATGAGGCCAATGTTAATGTGGCTGTATTTTCTGATGGTCACAAGATCATGAACTATCAACCGCATCGGGTTTCACTATCAGAAATAAATCGAATTTCTCATGAGATACTTGCATCAATTAATACCATCCATTTTGAACAGAATTCGGAAGAACAAAAACGTTTGCTAGAACAAAACGGAAAATTGCTTTGCGATGAAATTTTACCAATTAATGGAAAAAAGGCCTTGATGGATTCAGATGCAAGCTATTTAATCGTGAGTATCAATGATCATCTTGTTCATGTCCCCTTTGAATTGATATTTCTGAAAGATCAGTTTTTGTGTCAAAAATATGCTATTGGCCGCGAAGTACACACCCGACAAGATGTTAAATTTAACCAAAGAGAGACAAAAGCACCCTTATCCATGTGGCTCATTAACAACCCAACAGGTGACTTATCTCATGCAGCAAGCGAGGGAAAAGCCATTCGATCAATTTTAAAAAAATATAAGGATATGGTGATTGGTCCTATTCACATGGAACCAAAGGTATCAAAAGAGCAAATAAAATCACGAATATGTGATTATGATATTGTTCATTTTGCTGGGCATGGACATTTTGATTCCAAATCTCCGGGGCGAAGTGGTTGGAAATGTAGAGATGATATATTTTCAGCGAATGATATTCATAAACTAACATGTAATGCACCGATGCCTTCAATTGTTTTTTCAAATGCCTGTCAATCTGGTCGAACCAATGCCTGGGAAAATCAAACATCTGTTTATGGTATTGCCAACGCCTTTAAATTAGCTGGCGTACAACATTATATTGGGACATTTTCAAATATACCCGATACCACAAGCCACACCTTTGCCAAAACATTTTACAATCAATTATTTTCCGGCGTTCCACTTGGAATGGCCATGCAGAAAGCACGAAAACAGCTAATAGAAACCCAGGGAGATTTATGTTGGGCAAGCTACCATTTATATGGTGATCCCCGCACAAAATATTTTACCCAAAAGGATGCCCCACCTGATGATGTCCTTGTTGCACCTGTTCAAGAAAGATCTGGTCAACCTGAAAATGTAGAAAGCGTTGTAAAAGAAAAGATTGATCGATCTGAGCCCACCTTTGAAAATCTTCAGAACTCTGAAACAAATTCTATTTCAAAAAGATCTGATCCAGAAAACAAAACGATCAAATCGAAACTCAACATTTATAAAAACTATGCTTTTATTGCCATATTTATTCTTTTCTTCACATCAATTTTCTCCTGGCATTGGTTCAAATGTAACAAACCCAAGGCAGACATTGACAACTGGACATCCACAACCAAGACAATCGCTATATTATTTGATGAAAAAGACAATGTGTTCACAGATAACATTCAAAAATCAATATGTAATGCATTTGAAAAAGCCCTATGCAGTATTTCTCGTTTCAAGGTGTTGGAGCGACGGCATATTGATATCATTAAGGTTGAATTGGATTTATGGATGTCAAAATATTCCAGCGTTAAGGATTCATACGTTCCTGAAGTATTACCTTGCGACATTATCATATTCGTTGATTTTACACCGATGATTGAAAAAAATGAAATCACTATTAAATTGATTCAGCCTTCGAATACTATGCAACCAAAAATTATCATTTCAAATTTAGAAGCTGAAAATCTTTATGGTCCTTATGATTCGCTTTGTAATAAATTGATTGAAACGTTATTTTTGTCAAATCCACTGCAAGGTAGAATTATTAACGTTAACAACCAGGTAACTCTTAATATTGGCGATAATGTTGGCGTGTTACCCGATCAGCTATTTGAAATTACTTCAGGAAATGCCTTATTGAAAGTGGTTGCTGTAGAAAAAAATAAATCCTTTGCTGACATTGAAACTCAGGGAAGTGGTATTCAGATTGACGCTCAGGTTAGATGGAAAAATAGTTATTTGAATTTAAAATCACCGGTTGAGTAAATAATCACTACCAATCTCCTGCCAGGCAAGCTTTTCCAAAAGTATCTGGTTCATCAAAATTTTTTTCTAATCCAATAGAAAAATTTATTTTCCATCAGTATATATATAATAAAAACGCCAAACATTGAAAACAGGCGACTATCAAAAAACTAAACAACTTTATTAAGTAAGGAGGAATTATGAAAATTCTACAAACCCAATTAACAATTATTACCTGCATTTTATTGTTGCCCATCATCTGTTACGCAGAATGGTCAACAGTATTACAGGCAAAAGGGCAACGCATTGATGGTTTATATCGAAGCAGCATTCGCATTGGTGAAGCATCGACATCGATCTATCAACCTGCACCCCCGCAAGCGCCAAATTTTAGCTGTGCAATTGTCATTCATTCTGATGACTGGCAATCACGTCTTTCAGTGTCTGTAAAAGGTGAGTCTGACTCAAAAGAATGGATCTTTTCTGTCAATCCATGCGGCAATGCATGTGGAATTGGAGAAGCCAGCACAACGGTTTACTGGAACCCTGAGCAAATCGGTGATAGTGTATTTGAAATTCGTGAAGGATATGATGGTACAGGACCAATTGTGGTGGCTGATATGAAAAAAAGCAACCAATTGACTGTAACCGGTGCTAATGAACCATATTATTATACAATTATTAAACAGTAAGAGGTCATGTTATGAAGAAAATAAACAAACTTATAGTGATAACTATTATAATGATAATTACGTTTTTCAATTTATTGCTCAATCAATTATGCGCATCAGAATGGCAGGCTGAAATTCATGCAGACAAAGCTGATAATCATCCTTTTGTTACGATTGGTGTTAAACAAATTGCTGAAAAAGTTTCCAATGCGCCAGAGTCGCCAACGTATAAATGTTTTTTGTATTTGTATGATGCAGATCAACCATCTGAATTTTTCAAAACAGATATTCGACAATCTGGTGTCATTCCCCATCATTGGATACTTGCAATAAATCCTCATGGGAACGAAACCGGGCCTGGCTTGGAATCTGCTACCATTTCATGGGACATTGATGATTTGGGCCCTGGTAATTTCTCCCTTCTTGAAGGGCTTGATATGAATGGTAACTATATCGTGCCTGATATGAAGAAACAATCCAGTTTTATTTCTTATGCAGAGAAAAACAAATATCTGCATTACGCAATTATCAATTCACCTGGCTTATCTGATCTGGTGGGAACTCTTCGAATGCTTGCTGGGTTTTCCAGTGAGCAGGTTTTTGAGTTGGATATAGATCAAGATGGCCAAACTGAACTGTCAGATGCTGTTTGTATGATCAGATATCTGGCACAACAATAATTATTTATAAGGAGAAAAACATGAAATATATTCATAAGACAATAATTGTATTTTTGTTATTTAGTATGGCACAGGTCGCATTTGCCGGCTACTATTCTTATCATTTTGAGGATAATGCTGATAGCCCCAAAATGGTTGATACTTATGGCGGCGATATCGACTTACCATTGAAAATGAATCTTTGGCTCAAGAAATCCGGCAATATTATGGTTAAAGTCGAAAAAATTGACGGCACCGGTTTGCCTAAAGGTTATTTGTATTTGCAAAAAAATACCAATGGGGATTCTCCCATGGATCGTATCGAAAGTATTGCAAATGTTGGTGGTAATGATGTTGATGGCGATTACATGAAATCGTTGACATCAGTGCAAACATTGGATGAAATTCAGGACAAATGGACTGACAACAAAATGTTTGTATATGTTCGCTATGAAAATGATGATGGAGGTTATGCATGGGTTGGTCCCATTGTGATTATTCGAAAAACAACTCCTGATACCGGAAAAGTTCAAGTAATTCTGGTTCCAAATGAAATCTCAGGTGACGCCCGATGGAGTTTTGAAAATGAGGACGGTTCATGGAGTGATTGGTTTAAAAGCGGTGCGGTTTTAGAAAATATGACCGTTGGTTCGTATCGAATTCGTTTCAATGATTTCTCAAATAGCTGGCAGCCTCCGGTTGAAAGATATATCAGTATAGAAAGAAACCAACTCACTTCAATTAAGGAAATTTATCAAATACAAATGGGCGGTGGCATTCAATTTTTGATTGAGCCAGAAGCCGCCATAAATGCTGGTGCGAAATGTCGAGCCGAATATCCGCCACCTGTTGGATTTTGTGAATGGCTTGAAGATGGTGAAACAGCACATGGTTTTAATCCTGGATCCACAAAAATTGAATGTCTTGGCATTTCGGGTTGGGATACGCCTGAACCCGGAGAAATTATTATTCCAATGGATGAATCCGCTATTGTAAACATTACTTATTGTAAAACGATTCCATATACCCCTACAAATGTTCATGCTACACAAGGTGTTTATACAGATAAAGTACAGATCACTTGGGCTCCTATTTCATGTGTTAATCTCTACGATATCTATCGAAGCAGAGACAATGTCATTACATTTGATGAACGAATTGCTGCGAATTTTTCTGATGTCGTTTTCGATGATATTGATGCTGATCCTGCTCATGATTACTACTACAGTATCGTTGGTATCAATGAAAATGGCTCAGGCGACTTCAGCAAGCCTGTTGTGGGTTACAAAAAATTGCGCTCACCTGAAAACCTTGCTGCCACTGATGGACTGTTTTCAACAAAAGTCAGGCTTACATGGAATGAAGTGCCTGGAGCAGAAGTATATGAAATCTGGCGGAATGCAGCCAACGATCCTGATTCCGCTGATAAAATTGATGAAAATATTGAGACGGCTGTCTATGATGACAGCGCTGTCATTCCTGAAAAAACATATTTCTACTGGGTCAAAGCAGTCAATTCCTTCAACACCAGTGATTTCAGTAATGAAGCCCAAGGCTCAATGGATTTAGCAATCCCTTCAGGTGTAAAAGCTTCAGAATGTACATTTGATGATCACGTTCTGATCAGCTGGAATGCTGTAAATGGCGCTACTGGTTATCATGTTAAATATATTCTGGCGAATGCTCGTAAACGTTCTTCTCGGTATACGACTGCCAAAGAACCAGATACAGAATACTGGCATGTTGGTGCAAATCCTGGTCAACGTTATTTTTATCAGGTAAGAGCTGAGAATCCTTTTGGAAAAAGTGAATACAGTGCGCCACGTTTTGGTTGCCAGGCAATGAAAGCGCCTAGAGTTTTTGCCAGCAAACGTACATATGACAATAGAATTCATATCTCCTGGACAAAAGTTGATGGTGCCACAAGCTATCGGCTGTACCGAAGTGTTCAGAATGACTTTTCAACAGCTGAAATCGTTGAAAATAGTGTAATTGGACTTTTTAAGGACGATGCGACAGTGGATACAACACATTTTTATTACTGGGTTGAAGCCAGAAATGATTATACCACTAAATTGAGTGAATCTGCTGCAAAAGGCTATATCAGTGATGGTTGCGAAATTCAACTCAGTCAAACAGAAATCGATATGAAACCCACTGGCGGAACTTCAGAAATTTGTATTACCACCGAAACCAATTGTCAATGGGATGCCGAATCTTTGGACAACTGGTTGTCGATTACATCACAAACATCGGGTATGGGAGATGCCTGTATAAGTTTTCAAGTTGAGCAATCCAATACTGCTGATCCGAGAAAAGGGGCAGTAAGAATTGCAGGTCAAGATGTCATTGTTAATCAGGCTGGTTTGAATACTTTTGCTGTAAGTATCAGTAAAAAAGGGACCGGTTCAGTAAAAGTTAACGATGAAATTGTTTCTCTTCCTTATATGGGACGTTTTGTTTTGAATGAAAATGTTACAATTGAAGCCATTCCGGGTAATGAATGGCAGTTTGATTATTTTTCTGGTGATGTCATAAAAAGAGAGAACCCAATGGTGATTTCTGTGAATCAAGATATGAGCATTATGGCTGAATTTTCTCCGGTTAAGTATTTTGTAAGTGTTTCTCGTGAAGGTTCAGGGATTATTTCTATCAACAAAGAAGAAATTATCAGTGGAACGTTTGCCAAAGGCGAACGTATTGTGCTTCAGGCATCGCCTGGCAATCAATTTTCTGGTTGGACTGGCCATATAGAAAGTACTGAAAATCCATTGATTCTTACTGTTGAGGGCGATATTTCTATTACAGGTAAATTTGATGGTTGGACATTGGATATTTTGGGTGAAGGCGCTAATTTGGGTGGTCTGGACAAGAATCAGGCCACCATCGGCGTGGCATCACGTTATGTCTCCGTTTCAGCACCACCACCTCCACCCAGCTATTCTACCTTCTTGACCTTAAAACAGAAAGATGATTGGGGGAATGCTTTGAACCATCAAATCTATCGAGACGGCCTAGAAAAATATATCTGGATTCTGGCAGTCAATCCTAAAGGAAATATGGGGGTCAAAGATGAGCCTGCTAGCACTCTTCTCACCTGGGATGCTGATTTATTGAAATCCTTACCAGAAGATGCGATTATAGAGTTAAGAAAAGGTACAGATGGCACAGGAGAAATCGTACTTGAAGATATGCGAGATACAAATACATTTGAAGTGAATGGTACCAATGAAGAAATCTATTTTTCAATAGTTCTGGAAATTGATGTTTTACCACCACAATGCAAGCTGGAAAATCATGTTCAAATTGATATGCAGCTTGAAGCTGAGAATCTTGGGGGAGCATATAAATATAATGTTGCCATTGGAACAAGTGAACGGTCCAAAATGACAGCTGCGGCACCAATTCCACCTGGTTTTTCTTGCTATATGGCTACGACACCACCAGCAGATAATTGGCAGGCTCTGGCAGAGTATTTTCTTCCATGTAGTCCCACTAGAAAAGAATGGATATTGATCATCAATCCAGTTGGCAACCTTTCCGGTCCAAATGCAACCGGGACATCCGAGTTGAGTTGGGATCTGGGTGATACAGGCACAGCAGGAATACTTCAACTGATATCAGGCTCAGAAGATGAAGGAGAGATTCTTGTTGAGAATATGCGTGATCCAGGAACAAATACCTATTCTATCACCGGAGATGGGGAAATGTATTTCAGAGTTGTCTGGTTACCTTCAGGTCTTAATGAATGTATGAATATAGACCTTGTTGAAGGCTGGAATCTTGTTTCTCTAGGTGTCAATCCAGCCGTCAATGATTTGACAGAATTGTTTTCAGATGCTGAAGTTGCATATGGCTATTCAAATGGATCATACCATAATGCAACGAATCTGCTTCCCAACGAAGGATACTGGGTAAAAATGCCTTCTGCACAAACTTATCAGATATGCGGTTCACCTACTCATTCCTATTCCGTTAATTTAAGTCAGGGGTGGCATCTCAAAGGTTGTACGTCTTCTGTAGAAATCCCAGGTTCAAATAATGATCAAATCGAAGTAATGTATGAATATCAACAGGGTGCTTACATTAGAATCAATGAGTGCACACCGGGCTATGGTTTCTGGGTTCGATTGAAAGAAGCTGATTTATTCTTTGTATCTGATCAATATTAATCCATAAACAGGGCCCTGCCTTATTATAGGCGGGGTCTTGTCTTTTTATCTCATGAATTGTTTAGGAATGCTCATAATAAAAGAATTTTCCCATTTCATAATGTACCGAGGGCTGTCTGTTTTTTTGTTTGGCATAGCTGTTGTCCTTCACTCCTGGCACATCATAAAATGGGTCAAACGTAAATAAGACAATTCATCATAAAAACATAGGAGTGCACCATGAAAATAAAAGAAATCATACTGGCATTCATTCTGTTTTTGAACCTGCCTGTCTTAGGATTGGCTTCAGAAACAAACTTTTTGCCTGTTATCCCCAATCAAAAAATTTTAGAAGATTCAAGTATTTCTATCCCATTCACAATTAGCAGAACCAATATTGAAATTAATATCACATCTGATCAGGAAGATTTGATTCCTAATGATCGTTTTCATATTCAACTGGCACAGACAGGACTAGATTACACGCTCACCCTCATCCCCATTCCTGATGCATTTGGTGGCACCTGGATCAGTATTGTGGCATCAGAATTTCAAGAAATTACTGCGATGGACGCTCAGGATATTACGGCCTGGGATGCACAAAATATAACAACTGCTACCTCTCAGGAAATCAGCTACACTAAACAGTTTTTTGTTCAGATTTCACCCGTTAACGATGCCCCCAATTTTGAACATACGTTAACAGATATTGTGATATATGAAGACTCCGGGGTCTTTGAAAACTCGGAATGGATAACAGTATTAAATTCAGGTCCAGATAATGAATTTGATCAAAATGTTAACTGGAGTATTACAACAGATCGTTTGGATTTGTTTGCAACAGAACCAATGATCACACAAAATGGTTTGTTAAGGTTTGAACCTGCACCAAATGCTTTTGGAGAAACAACACTGAATATCAAAATTCGTGATACCGGTGGCACTGACAATGGGGGAAAAAATCAGGTCACTGACGAAATAATGGTGACAATTCAACCTGTCAACGATCCGCCCTCTTTTTCAAAAGGTGAAAATATTATTGTAAAAGAAGATTCAGGACAATTTAACCAGGAAGCGTGGGCAAAGAATATTTCATGTGGACCGAATGAAACAGGTCAATTCTGTTATTTTGCAATAAGCATGAGCAATCCAAATCTTTTTTCTGAAATCCCCAATATCGTGTCAAATGGAATGCTTACTTTTGCCACAAAAGACAATATTTTTGGACAAACATCTGTTATTGTAAGGCTTCAGGAACTCGGTTCACCTGACAGTGCTTCTCAATCTGAATCCTTTACAATTACAGTAGAACCGGTTAATGATGCCCCATCATTTGAAAAAGGTCCGGATATTTCTATTCAAAGCAGTGATGGACCGCAACAATTCAACAATTGGGCGACCAATATTGATCCAGGTACTGAAGAAATTAGCCAACAAGTTACTTTTGTGTGTGAACTGGACAATCCGTCACTGTTTTCCAAATTACCTGAAATAGATTCACATGGAACACTATCATTTACTCCCAAAACAACTGCAAATGGAACGGCAAATGTCTCGGTTTGGGCTGTTGACGATGGCGGCACTTCTTTTGACGGTATTGACACCAGTATTAAACAGAATTTTACAATCAAGATTAGCTATTCACCAAATGTTTCATTTCATAAAGGTGATGATGTCACTGTGTCTGAAGATGCTGAAGAGCAAGTTATTGAAAATTGGGCCACTGAAATACACCCACAACCAAATGAATATATTGCAAATATTCGTTTTTCAATGAATACTGATTCTGATTTATTTAGCATGAAGCCACAAATTACCCCTGATGGGCATCTGAGATTCAAACCAGCACCGGATGCTTTTGGGCTTGCAATGATAGAAGCGACACTCATTGCTGAAATGCCTGATGCGACAACATTGACATCAATATCAGAAACATTTACGATCACCATCACAGCAGTAAATGATGCCCCATCTATAACTGTTGCAGAAATCGCATCAATTCTTGAAGATGCTGGAGAACAAAGTATAACATTAATCACATCCTGTACTCCTGGTCCATCCAATGAACTGAATCAATCCTGTGAATATATCATTGAGACAGATAATCCAAATCTGTTTGCAATTCAGCCGACCATTACAAACAAAGGTATTCTTCAATTTCAATCTGCTGAAAATATTTACGGCAATGCCAATCTGACCATTTATGCACGGGACAGTTTTGGAGAAACAAGTGCAGCGGTGGTCAGACAACTAACTGTAATTTCGGTAAATGATCCACCCTCGTTTATTATTGGTGAAGATCTTTCAGTAACGAGTGAGGCTGGCTTACAAATCTATACAAATTGGATTCAGCAAATATCTGCAGGACCAAATGAATCTGATCAGCATGTCCATTTTGTATGTTCAGTTGATAAACCCGGTCTCTTTGAGATATCTCCTGCCATTGATGAATCCGGAACATTGACATTTAAACCAAAGGATCTTGCCAATGGCGACGCTCTGCTGAATATTACAGGAATTGATGATGCGGGCAATCCAAATGGTGGAAATGATTCAAGCGAAGCATATACAAGGACCATTTCAATTCACTATTCACCGTCCATCTCATTTAAAATAGGAGAAAACATAACGATACATGAGGATGCTGACAAGCAAATCATCAATAATTGGTCCACTCACATATATCCTCAGCTTAATGAAAATATTACTGATATCCGTTTTGAAGTTACTACTGAATCCGATTTATTCAGTCAAAAACCATTCCTTACATCTGATGGCAGCTTGCAATTCGAAATAGCAAACGATGCATTTGGTACAGCTTTTGTTAGTGCGAAACTGATTGTTGAAATGAAGGATGGTACAATATTGACATCAGATATACAACATTTTGACATTACAATTACACCTGTTAATGATCTGCCATCAATAACTCTGGCGGAAATACCTCCCCTTCAGGAAGATGCCGGCGAGCAAAGTATTCAGATTATCACCGCCTGCTCTCCTGGACCACCCAATGAAAGTGAACAAACCTGTAGTTACCGCATTGAAACTGACAATCCTGACTTTTTTTCAATACAACCTGCAATTTCACCTGAAGGTTTATTGACATTCACACCAGCTGAAAACGTTTATGGTAATACCAGGTTTCACATCTCTGCGGTTGATAGCGAAGGCGCCAGCAGCCAACTCATATCCAGACAAGTTGTTATTATACCAGTCAATGATTGCCCCCAATTTGTTGGTGGAGATGACCAGAATATCTCCAATGTCAGTGGTATGCAAACTGTAACAGGTTGGGCCAAAGAGATAACGTCAGGCCCCCTGGAACCAATTCAGGAAGTAATGTTCACTGTTACCTGTGACAATGCAGGATTGTTTTCAGAAACGCCACAAATTGACAGCAAAGGCATATTGCGGTATACTCCTGCAATAGGACAATATGGCACATCTGTCGTTCATGTCTATCTGAAAGATAATGGTGGTATTGCCAATGATGGCTGTGATATGAGCAAATTGTATGATTTTAATATTCGCGTGATGCCACATCAATCTTTAACGATAAATGTTGATGGACAGGGACAAGTCATCGTCAATAATATGTATGAGGTTGTTTCTCAATGGACGCAATCATTTGCATTGTCTGAATCTGTCTTTTTGGAAACATCTCCAATAAATGGTTGGACTTTCTCTCATTGGTCAGGTGATGTTAGCAGTGAATTAAGTGTCATTGATATTGTTATGGATACAACAAAAAACATTACAGCTCACTTTATGCCAATCAGTTCAACTGTTCAGCTTATTATTCAAGGAAAAGGTTGGGTGCAATTAAATGATAGTATTGCAAACCTTCCTTTAGAAAAACAAATTAAAACCGGAGAATGGGTAAATATAACTGCCTTACCTCAGGAACGATTTATGAGTTGGACCGGTGATTATCAGGGATATACCAACCCCGTTCAAATCCAAATAAATGACAATACCCGTATTATAGCCCAATTTTTGGATACAAAAAAATGGACGCTGGATATGTGGTTAGAAAGCGATGGACATGATGAGACACCCAAAACGACGATTGGTGTTTCCGATGACGCAGATTACGAATATGAGCAGGTATCGGGTCAGTATGCCTGTGCAATCCACTCTTTGGATTTGGATTCATTTGATCGGTATTCCTTAAATATTTTGCCATTAGATCATTCACGCAAAGAATATGAATGGATAATTGTTGTTAATCCCAAGGGAACTGTTGGAGAACCACTCGTTGAGTCAACAGTGACAGTCAGATGGCAGCCATTTGAACTATGTAATACCGGTGTATTTGTGCTCAAAAGTGGTATCGAAGGTAATGAAATCATTATTGAAGACATGAGAAAATCGTCTGCTTTTACAGTATCAGGGGTGAATTCAGACCAGTATTTCTTGTTGACATGGATCCCCTACAATGCATTTCATACATTTGAAGTGGTATCTGGATGGAATCTTGTCAGTATTCCGTTGATTCCAGAAAATGATACCCTGAATACACTTTTTCCTGATGCAAATGTCGCATATGGGTATGAAGGCGGACAATACTATTCTGCAATGATTTTGGAGTCAGGAAAGGGATATTGGGTGAATATGCTAAAATCAGCAACATACACAATCTATGGCGACGTTTTTGAGTATGAAACACAAAATTTGGATTCAGGGTGGCACCTTGTGGGAAGTAATCAACATAAGAGCATCCCGGTTACTGAAGAAGATGTGATTGAGGTGATGTATCAATATAAAAATGGCGCCTATATGCGTTCATACTCCATTGAACCTGGGCTTGGTTACTGGATTCGTTTGGTCGAATCATCTTTGTTGGATATTTTACCTGAGGATGCTTATACTGACTAAGGAGAGCTTGAAGAGACTTAAGAAGGCTAAGTCTCTTCTGAATAATTTAGTTCCGCATAGCGGACAAACGAAAAAAAATGTAATTTTAAAGGAGGTTTTTGTGAAAAAATGTTTTATTTTTATAATGATCATATTCTTTTTTATGGGACTAGTTCATGCCAATGCTGAAACCCGTAAAATTTTCGGCACCATTACAAAATGTGGAAGTGATGACATTGTCATAACCAATGCACTTATTTCAGCTGAAAGTGTCGATTATCCATCAACAACAAATACTAAAGGTGAGTATGAAATTACAAATTTGTTTCCTGGTTTTTATGATATCACTTTTTTTAAAACAACCTATAGAGAAAAAACAGTAGAAGTTTTTCTTAGTTCAGACAACGATCTTCAGCTAGATATGTGCTTATGCCCTGATATCGATTTTAACTTTATTACAGAATCATATATACCGCCAGTTCAACAGGGTGATTACGAATGGTGGACAATTGAAGTTGAAGGTGGATGTGCCCCCTATGAATTTTCTCTTGAAGGTGAATTACCAGAAGGCCTGTCATTAGATCCAGAAACAGGGGTTATATCCGGTACAGTGGCTGAAAATAAAGACAATAAAGGGCACTTTTATTTTACAATCAAAGTGTTGGAATCCGGTTTTATCCATAGGAAAGAATATTTAATTGAAGTATTTGAAATAATGAAATTTGAAACCCCATCTCCTTTAAAAAGTGTGATGATCGACTATCCTTTTAGAAGAATTATCAGAGTATCAGGAGGAAAACGACCTTATTCATTTGAAGTGATTAGCGGGAGTTTGCCCAATGGTGTAACGCTAACAAAATCAGGTATTCTTCAAGGAACTCCTGTTGAATTTGGTGAAAGCACATTTGTGATTCAGGTTAAAGATGCAAATGACAGTACATGCAAAAAAGAATACGAACTTAGGGTTGTTGAGCCCTTAATTATTGAAACTGAAAAGATTGGCGTTATTATTGTTGGTGAGGTATTTAATCAAAAACTTGTTGCCACTGGCGGCGTTGGTCGACCTTACAAATGGGAAATTGCTTCAGATGAAATTCCGGAAAACATGGTTCTAGACAAAGACAGTGGCGTATTTTCCGGAATCCCGCAATCACCTCAGAAGCTGGTGATCACTTTTATGGTTCAGGATGCTGATGATCATATTGCCGAAAAAAACTTTACATTGTGGATTGTAAATCCATTAACGATTGAAACATCTGTGTTGGACCCCGGTCGTTTGAACGATGAATACAGTGGAAGAATCCAAATAACGGGTGGTGTTCCCCCATTTTTTTATTCTTGTTCAGAGAACTTACCCAAAAATCTGTCTTTGGACCCATTGACAGGAATAATTACAGGCATTGCAACAGAGGCTAATATAATTAATTTAACAATTGAAGTTACAGATAGCTCATATCCAGAACCTCAAAGGGATGAGGAGCGTGTTACAATCAGTATCAAAAAAGATTTTCTAATTATTTCTGGTAATGTCTTACCTGAAGCGATTCAGAACGTTTCCTTGAATGATATTAATGATTATATGATCAATGTTGGTGGGGGAACCAGTCCATATACATTCAGGATTATTGACGGCGCATTGCCACCAGGGATTGAAATAAATGCCGGCCAGTCTGTTGAATTAATTGGCACCCCAACAGTAAATGGTATTTTTACCTTTACAATAGAAGTTACAGATTTAAATGGCAAAGTTACTCAAAAGACATTTTTTATCACTGTTAAACCTCAAATGACAATTGTTACAACGGCCATTAAGAAAGCTGCTGAAATTTATAAACCTTATAATGAAGCGCTTATTGCAATAGATGGGACGCCCCCATACACCTGGGAGATTACTGGTGGTAAACTCCCTGATGGCCTTCAACTTAACCATGAAAATGACATATGGTCGATTCAAGGAACACCCATTGAAGGTACTAATCCTTATTCTAAAGTTACATTTATGGTGACAGACAATCATCCTACTTATCCATGTATTGAATATGTCTCTTTGCAGATTACTGTGATCGATAATAACCTTACCATAAAAACACTCCAACTATCAGAAAGAAAAGTGGGGATGGATTATAAAGACATAATTGAGGGTGGAATGGGAGTGATACCTTATACATGGACACTGATCAAAGGAACGTTACCACCTGGATTAAACTGGGTAGAAGATTTACAATCTGTCTGCATTGAAGGAAAAGCAGAAAAAGCTGGAATTTTTCCTTTTTGTATAAAACTTTCAGATCATAATGAATACAGCGAGCCTGTTTCAAAATGTCTGACAATCACAATACACAACAGAATTTTTATAGGCACAGAATCATTTATCGAGGCTTCACGTCAAGTGGCATTTTCAGAGGCCATTCACATTACGAATACCGATGATACGGTTACGTGCAGCATTACTGGAGGCAATCTTCCTGAAGGACTTGAATTAGATCCCCAGGCGTGTGTTATTTCTGGTACTCCAACAGAGGAATCCACATCTGAAAGTTTTTGTATTAAAGCTGAAAAACCAGGTGTCTTTGGATCATTTGATGAGCGATGTTTTTCAATTATTATTGCAGAAGATGAGGATCTGATAATAAAAACAGGATCTATGATTAAAAATATGCAATTTCAAAAGTATGAATGGGAGATTGACGCTTATGGAGGAATTATGCCATATCACTGGTTTATCAGCAATGGTTATCTTCCAAGGGGATTGACGTATTATCGAAAAGACAATGTCTTGAAGTTTGATGGCAGTCCGACGCAATGTGGCTTATTTGAATTTGATGTGAAAGTGATGGACTCATCGCCAATACGAAAATCAGAGAGCAAACATTTTTTGCTGGAAATTGTTTGTGCAGGGGGAGACCATGATACAACGCGACCTGAACCTCCAGAGCTGTCAATGAGTTATCCTGAAATAGGAGATGATTATAGCAATGGAATTATTACAGTTATCTTGAGACCTGGTTATGATGAGGAAAGTGGTATCAGTGGATATTCTTATGAGTGGAATACGCAAAGAACATGTAACGTAGACAATACAGTTGAAACTGTTGATACAAAAATTGTCAGTCCCTTATTGCCCAATGGGGACAACCTGTATCTGCATGTGGCATCTGTGGACAATGCAGGTAATGCCAGTATTACTCTGGATATTGGTCCGTTTAAAGTGACCCATCCGGATGGACATATTCTGATAGTTGGTGCTGGTGAACCCACTGACCCATTTTGGAACATTACAAAAGTACTGACAGTAAATGCATACAAAGATTTTAGAGCCATGGGATATCGGGACGAACAAATTGATTTTCATATTCAGTCTCAAATGATTTCTATTGATATTGATGAAACACCTGATGATATTGTTGATGATCCCATGCCAACTGTTAATGCTATTATCAAAGCCATTACATCAGCAGAAAATTATGTGGATGTATCCAATCGATATATCCTGTATTTGCAGGGTCATGGAACAACGGACGCCCGGATCAGAATTTCTGGCATGGATTTCTATATCACTGCGCAAGAAATTGATGTGGCTTTGGATATCCTTCAATCCCTTACCAATTGTCAGGTGATTGTTATCGTAGAAGCCTGTTTTTCTGGTTCATTTATTGAACCGCTAAAGGGAGAACGTCGTGTTATTATTACCAGTACTGATGATAATCCATATAATACTGATAGCCAGGGAAGAATCGCATTTTCCAGATATATGCTTGCCAAGCTTCGCGAGAAAAAGACATTAAGAGATTCTTTTGACTATGCCAAAATGTGTATGGTCAATATGGGATTCCCAGAACCTCAAATGGATGACACCTTTGATGGCGTTTCAGATGCTGACGATGCAATGGATAATGGATATGCCGACAATATCACTATGGATGTTAATGGTAGTTTTGTTGAAAAACCTGTTTTTAAATCAATTGATGTCAGAAACGATATTTCCTCAGGCTATCAGGCTGATGTTACAATGTATGATGGGGCAGTTGACTTGAATTCACCTTTAATGCTGTTGATTTCACCCAATAAAATTTCTGAAGGGAATACTTTTGTAGAATTTCCAGAAATTGTATTGGAATCAATTGAAGGTGATACTCATTATCAATGCTTGATTGATGACTTACCAGCGGGTGTGTATAAACTGGTTATTAATGTAGCCAATGAATTGGGTGAATCAGCAGATCCCATTATTCATACCTTGAGAGTTAATTCGAAAAACGGCGATGTCAATAATGATAACAGTGTGGACTTAAAAGATGCAATAACCGCATTGCGCGTTGTTGCAGGCTTTGAGGAACCCCAGACTGAGCCCAGTAGTAGCTTGAGTCCTTTCAAACAAATTGGAATCATTGATGCCATATTTGTAATGACTAAGTTAAGCCAGGAGATACAGGTTCAATAATTAATAATAAAAACATTATTGTTGGAGGAAAGAACTGTCTTTTCAGTTCTTTTTCCAACAATATATTAGATTTCGGTGCTTTAAATTTTTTCAATCGGTATATAAAAGAATAAAACCTAAAAATACATCCAGAGAAAAATATGAAATTAATCATCCCCATTATAATCGTTTTACTCATGGTAACCGGTTGTGTCATCCAAAAATGTCCCAATTGCGAAAATGGTCCGCCTTATCCAAATGCCCACCGGATATATCGCGGCAAATGGTATGATACTTATGAATGTGGTCGCTATTTAATGGATCATAATTGCTACCAGAAAGCCATCACACTTTTCGCACAATCTCTTATGGAAAACCCAACTGATACCCGCTATGCCAGATCATATAGCACACACTTTGTTAAAGATTATTTTCCCAATCGTGAACAAGGCATTGCCTGGTATTTTCTTGGTGATTACGAGAAAGCGCATCATGCACTTTCAATATCTATCTCACAATTTCCTTCGGAAAAAGCTCATTTTTTTCTCGATAGGGTCAATCAGAAAAAATTTAAAACATTGGGAATTGCACCAACAAAACCCCATATTGTTATTGACCAACTCAATGCAAACAATGTTTTGTTAAGCGCGTCATATCCAGTAAACATTTCTGGAAGGGTTACTGATCCGCAGTATATTTCACACATTTCTATAGCAAACATCCATGTTTTCCAAGATTATTCTAAAAAGGACATTACATTCAGTCACCACTTGTACCTTGCTGAAGGTGAACATCCTGTTGACATATTGGCTAAAAATTTAAATGAGGGTCAATCCCTTTGCAAAATAGTCGTTCATGTGGATCGAACTGGGCCTGAAATTGTCTTTATGTCAAATGATCCATCGAATCTTTCTGGTTATGTTTACGATACCAATGGATTAAAACACATTCAGTTGAATGACAGAATCATCCAATGCCATTCACAAGAACGAATGCCCTTTCAAATGAATCTTACGCAAACATCTATAGACATGATAAAGGCTGAAGACATGGCAGGGAATGTAACAATCCGAAAACACCCAATATTTCGTCAGACATACCATCAAACACATCAATTGTTCGCTGAATCTTCACAGAAAAAATTATATTCTGACATTCCAAAAAATGGCTTTGAGAAAATTTATATTTTTGTTCAAGACTGGAAACCTTTTGATTATTGCTACTTACCAGAAATGTGCATCCAGGGAGAAATTTACAGTTTGCATCCATTGAAGGAATTGTCCATTAATAATCGTCCCATTTCAGATCATCTGGATAGACATCTCATATTTTCAAAGAAAATTCATTTGGATCCTGGTGTGAATCATGTTAAAATTATTGCAATTGATGTCAATGGGTATCAAAATGAACAGACAATAACACTTACCCGCTATATTCCAGAAGCAGAAAAAATCAAAAACCGTTTTCGTATCTCTATTTACCCATTTGAATTTACGCCGGAAAATTTACATAATTCCAAATATTTAAATGCGCTTCTGACAGTCATGTCCAGACAAAATCGGTTTAAGATCATTCCCAGAATAAAAAAAACGCTTCAAAAAACATTCTGGCGTTTTGTTTCTTTGAAAGTACAGGATGAACTTGTCGATGCAAGCATTTATGGCAGAATTATAAAATCTCCAAAAGATATTGAAATCTATCTGCCCTTGATTTCTCTAAACTCCCAAATATTAGGTTATGCTGATGTCTATATTCCGCTAAAATGCCAAAATGATTTGAACAATGCCATGAAGCGCCTGATCAAGAAATTGAAATACAAATTTCCAAAGTCTTATGGTGCTGCTGTTAGGCAAGACAATTATTATTGTACGAAATCCGAACAATGGCAGCCGTTTATGCACAACATACCATTGGGGTGGCCGGCAATTTTTTATCGAGAAATCACCCATGATCCTGTTCGTGGCAGTGAACAGGAAGTCCTTGGAGTATCGCAAATCGTTCGTTCTGAAAAAAATAGATTTTGTGTACTTCAACAGAATTTCAATCGAAAAGCCCCTCGATTGATGGTTATCTTAAAGTAAAGGAGTTATTGATTTGATTAATCGTCTATTCATTATTTATATTGCATTCACCTTTCCAAGTGTTGCCCTGGCAGGCGGTATTCAGATGGAAATCCCCGGTTCATTTCATCCAACAGGTTACGGGGCACGTTCAAAAGGCATGGGCAGTGCATTTACTGGCTTATGTGATGATGCCACTGCTGTGTCACATAATCCAGCCGGCTTAATTCAGTTACGACGTCCGGAATTTTCCATTGTTTATCGGTATACAAATCGTTATGAAACAATCACGCATTTTAATCATACCAAAAAACATCCCGCCCATGATAAGGATCTTGATTATTTTTCATTCACCTATCCATTTCGATCAAATGATATGGACATGGGATTTACAGTGGCATATCAACATTTATATGAATTCCAGCGCCATTGGCATTTTACATACAAACAAGACGACCCGCCTTTTCAGGAAACCCATCAAATGGCTTACGACCAAACAGGTCGTCTGACTGCCCTAGGTTTTTCTTTTTGTATAGGGCTCACTCCCAGATTGTCTTTTGGTGTAACCTTAAATATCTGGGATGATGATTTAACTGACAATCAATGGTATCAGTCCTATCGCTATGATACAATTGAATTGTATCAGGGGGAGCTTTACGATGAAGATATCATGTTGAGAGATGAACAATATGCCATATCAGGATTGAACGCAAACCTGGGGATACTATGGGAATTCCATCCAGGTTGGCGACTGGGAATTGTTATCAAAACCCCTTTTCATGCTGACCTGGAATATCAAAAAATTGTTCAACGTGTGGATCAAAATATGAATCCAATTGGAGAAGCAACCATTGAAAATATTAAGAATAATACCCTGGCCATTCCCATGTCATTTGGTATTGGTGTCAGTTATCGAATGTCTGAAAGCCTATTATTTACCACAGATCTATATCAAACCCTTTGGGATGATTTTTGGATACAAACAAATAATGAATCGAAGATATCTCCCGTTTTGGGACAGCCTTTAGATGAGTCCCACATTAAATCCGCTATACAGGTTCGAATGGGGATGGAATACCTTTATGCAGACAAACAGAAAGGATACGCTGTTCCCATAAGATTAGGAGGATATTATGATCCAGTTCCCTGGGAATATGATTCTCAGGATTATTGGGGAATTACTTTTGGTTCAGGCATTGAAATATTAAAATATCAGCAGTTATCTCTTGATATTGCCTATGAATACCGATGGGGAGAGAAACCTGTGTCCAGGCATCCTCTGGTTACGCATTATTCTGAAAAATCCAGATCGCATCAGTTTTATGCGTCGTTAACTGTTTATTTAATGTAAATTGGTCCAATATCTATTGATTAATTTTTATATACTATATACTGATATGTGTCAGTCCGAAACCATTTGTTATGAAAAAACAAACATTTTCGATAATATTATCATTGATTTCAGTTTGGAAAATACAGGGAGTCAAACAAAATGAAAAAAATTAACATTTTATTATTGCATATTGTCATACAATCATCCATTGCAGGGGCATTAGAACTACCATCCAATACCTCAATAAATACAATAGATAAGAATACCATCGCCACAGGACAGGCTATGAGTGCGCCATTGACAAATACATTTTATGGCATAATTGGCGACCTTTTCGAACAAACCTTAAATATTAATGACACTGCAATGTCTGTAAAATTGATCGAAGGGGCGCTACCTGGAGGGCTGCATCGTTATTATAAGACCATTACTGGCGTACCAATAAAATCCGGAATTTTTTCATTTCGACTTCAAATTACAGATGTGTCCAACGTGTCTTATGAGATGGACTGTTCTATCCAGATTTTTAAACAACTAATAATCACAACCAATAGTTTAGATGATGGTTGCGTCGGAGAACCTTATTCAGTTACACTTTCAGCAGAAGGCGGAACAGAAGAATATTCATTTACTGTATCCGAACTACCTGATGGCCTCAAACTGGTTGGCAATCAAATCAGGGGTACGCCAAGAGAAACATTCTTAAAGAATGTTTATATCAATGTCCGAGATAGCCTCAATAACATGGGTAATGAACCCGCAATTCTCTTTTTGAGAATACGAAAAGCACTGACTGTTTTATCGTTTCCTGATGGTTTGGTGGAATCATCGTATTCCCATCATTTATCAATTTCAGGAGGAATATATCCATATTCATGTGTAATGAATGGTCACATAGAGGGGTTAACGTTTTATGCTGATGAAGAATGCTTACTTGAAGGCATACCCACTAAAGCCGGTAATTATCCCCTTGACATTACTATTACTGATAGTTCAGTCCCAAGGCCTCAAATACGACTTGTTGATATGAATGTCAATATCCATCAATCCATGTATATCGACCAAAACTCAATTCTACCTGTTGCAATTGAGAACACTGCCATTGAACCCATTAAATTGACAGTTATAGGCGCAAAAGGGGCATTGCATGGCAAAATTTCTTCAGATAGCTTGCCACCAAATATTCATTTGGATCAAGAAAAAATGATACTTTCAGGAACACCTTCGTCAGCGGGTCAATATATATTTGAAATCTTTGTTACTGATGGTACACAAGAAACACGTAAAATGTTTATCTGGTATATTCGAAAAAAACTTATTATTAAACCTCAAATACTGCCAGAGATGGCCTTTCAGCAACCTTATGGTCCATATGTCTTTAATATATCCAATGGTGTTAAGCCTGTGCAATGTGCAATTAATACAACTCTTCCGGCTGGGATTATATTTGATGCTCAAAGTTGTCGATTATCTGGAGTGATGGAAACATATCAAGATGATTTTTCAATTTTTCTGACAGTGTTTGACAGTGGACAACCGCCACAATATGCGACAAAAAATTTTCCAATTGAGACGCATAATCCTGAGATCCTGTCCATTTCTCCCAATACATTACTTCCTGTAATGGCATATGGTGATTTTCTACAAATATTTACGTCGAGAAATTCAGGAGCTGATTTAAATTGGGAGGTCATTTCTGGAAGTATTCCTGGGCTATATTTTGAGAAGGATTTTCAGACACTCAAGCTTTCAGGAATTCCTTTACAACCAGGTCATTTCCCATTTACATTGGAACTTTCAGATAGGCAAAACAAGCTGGTCTCTGATCGTGTGGATTATACATTGACAGTTATTGCACCTTTGTCCATTGAGACGCAACTATTAGACTATGTAATAAAAGATCGAATCTATAGTGATGTTATTTCTGTAAATAACGGGGAGGGCCCCTATGATTTTTGGATAGAAAGTGGAGAATTGGTTTCAGGAATTCAATTGAATACAGAAACTGGTGAATTATACGGCATGCTTACTCAAGACGATGCTGATAGTAAAAATGTTCATATTTGTGTGGAGGAATCCGGTGTTTTTCATCAAAAAACGTGTCGGTCCTTTCCAATGCTGATTAGACCTGATGCAAACTTTGATATTTTGATGACACAGGAAGGAATAGCTCAACAGTTTTCTCCCTTGACGTTGACTTTTAAAGGCACGGGCGGTTTTCGACCATATAAATGGATATTGCCTGATATTCTTCCTGAAGGTATGCTATTTAAATACAACGATGAAGGAGATTTGCTTCTTTTTGGACAACCAGCAATCTGTAATCCTGAAAGTGAAATCATGTTTCGGCCTCGATTAATTGATCTGGATGAATGTATTATCAGCCATGCTTATGGCGTTGATATTGCCTGTGCCTGCCATTATAAAATTTCTGGGAATATCTCACATCTTCCAAAAATAGTTGTTTCCCTTTACAAAGAAAATGATATCTTGATTTGCCAGACAGTAACCGATGCCTTAGGCAATTACACCTTTACGAATATTGGTTGTGAATCCTACACGATTAAACCCACTTCCGAACAGTTTTTATTTATACCTGATCAGATTTCTTATGTTGGCAGGCAAGATAAACCCAATATGGATTTCAACGCCCAGTTTGTCCATGAAATCCCCAAAGAAAGATATAAAACAAAAGCGTTGGTTCTCATTGGGGACGAAGCATTCTCCCTGACAAATATCCATAATGAAATAATAAACGCCTTAGAAAAAAAAGGTTTTCAGCCTGAAAGGCAGTATCAATGGATTGATCAACAATCAAATTCTCCTGTTGAACAAATTGAAACAGCGATCAATAACTGGGCATCAGATACATCATTGCTTTGGCTCTATATTGGAGGAGTAAGGGACAACAGCTTGATTATTAATGCCCAAGAAATAACAGTTCAAAAGCTTTCCGAATGGTTAAATCAATATACACAACCTTTTGGAAAACAAATTGTGCTCATTGCTGAGGGTGTTTCTGCCAGAGAGTTTGTCGTCGACCTGGATATATTTAACATAATTAAAATTGCTGCCCCCTGGCCTAAAAAGACTGAAGAATTCTGTTTATATTTTTCAAGTACTTTCTGGTATAATTTATCTAGAGATTCATTGAGTGAATCTTACACCCGTGCCATAAAAGAACGTTTCAATATGGATGATGTTATTTTGGATGCAAACTGTGATAAAATAGAAAACTCTGAAGATTTTATCATTGCAGACACGATTACCTTAAACACTCAATGTGTTATTCCACCTAAAATAGTCGCTCACGTTCCTGATCAATCCTTACATTCCAAAGATAATGTCAACCTTTGGGCACAAGTTGAACCTGGTACTTACTCTATTGATACGGTTTATGCAAAGTTATATTCACTACCATTGCCAGAGAGTTATCCTTTTGATCCAACAGACATTACACCTTCAAGAAAACTTGAATACAATGAGATGAGTATGTGTTATGAAACAAACCTGCGATTAACAAAAGAGAATAATTACTACATTGTTTTTTGGGCAATGGACAAATATGGGAATTATGCAAATCCTAAGATTAGCCATATTGATCGTGGTGAAATTTACAAGGCAATCATTGTATCCGGCAAACGAGCTGCCGGTGAAACAGATTTTCTTCAGGATGCTGTTTTATTAAATGCCGCTTTTGCATATGACACACTGGAACAGGCGGGTTTTCTCTCAGAAGATATTGTTTATTTATCTGCTTACGATAATTTTGGTTTTGCGCATAGACCCTTTCAACAACTTGATTCTGCAAATGGTCTAAAAGAAGCAATTCTCCAAACAGCAAATGTTGCGGATCGCATGCTTATTTATATGATAGATCATGGTGATGAAGACAATTTTTATATCTCTGGTGATGATAACTATGTTTCAAGTAAGACATTTACAGAATGGATGGAGTCCATTGCAGATGATCTGCCAAAAGGATTGCTTTTAATTTATGATGCCTGTCACTCTGGTGATTTTTTGAGCAAAGTTCATACAAACAAAATCAAACCTTTTCTTCGAATGACAGCGACATCACCTGGAGAAAAGGCCGTATTTCATAATGATGGCACGTTGTCCTTTTCGTTTTTATTCTGGACCAATATTTGTACAGGCAGTTTTTCCATTGCAGAGGCATTTGACAATGCAAAAAATTTTTTGACCCAGTTTTCGATTATTGAACAAACCCCGCGTATGGATTTGAATGGAAATAATGAATGGAACGAGAATTATGAAAATCAACAAGGATTCTACATTCTCCAAAACCAGCCTATACCAGTAAATATTGAAACCCTGGCCATTACTGATACACCAAAAAATCGGGCAGTGCTTGATATTTCATGTGAATTACTGGATTCAGTGACCAATCAAATATCTGAAGTCTTTGCTGTTGTCCATCCGCCAAATCCAATTACAAAAACCATGCATTCTTTGCAGATTACCATGAATCAAACAGATACAAATCTATTTCGTGCGACCTATCCGAATGCTTTGAATGCTGGAGATTACCTGGTACATTACTATGCAAAATATAAAAATGGTCGGCAAAAATTATTCTCCACAAAAACAGTGACACAAGATAGTACCCTCAAAAAAGATTGTTTTGAACCCGATGATCATCCTGCACTCTCAATTTCATTGGACCACTGGCTTCACCGAAATTTCCACACAGAAACAGACACAGACTATATGTATTTTTATGCGCAGCCCAATCAAACGTATACTATTTCAGTCATTAATGCACCGGCAATGAGTTTCGCGATCACTGGAAGTCATTTAAATGAATCTGTGGAATGGATCACCAAAAGTGGTGATACAAAAAAGGTCTGGGTATCTGACAAGGCGGGTTTATATTACCTGACAACCCAACTTGCGGCAACAGAAACAAATGTAATAAATAGTTATTTAATCAACATATTTTGTTCAAATAACATGGATATCTATGAAAACGATAATAATTATACCCATGCACGACCCATAGATGTTAATTCTGGAAGTGCACAATTTCATACGTTCCAAAATGATGAAGATGAAGACTGGATTAAATTTTTTGGAGTTAATGGAAAGAATTATACAATCCAGGTGTCGCCGGATTATTCTCATCAGATATTGAGCATAGAAATTTTTGATGAAAATTTAAATTCTCTGCCATTAAGAACCACAAAACGTTATAAACAAGGGAGACC
>Ga0272440_1000268_pt1 | contig 43952 bp, 21 predicted proteins | sample SSMMMBAug17_FD_192440 | JGI IMG/M metagenome (GOLD analysis project Ga0272440, IMG submission 192440) | Marine sediment archaeal communities from Little Sippewissett salt marsh, Falmouth, MA, United States - SSM-MMB-Aug17 | ecosystem: Environmental > Aquatic > Marine > Wetlands > Sediment ...
CTTGCTTGATTTTTACCCAGGGCGCTGCCCTGGGCTGGTATGTTGCTGCCCTTTCAGGGCTAAGAAAAACAATATCCGACTTTATGAGAAGCGTATTTTATTCACCGGCAATTTTGGTTACACTCTTTTCATTTGTCATTTTCCACTTTTTTGATGCGTAACTCCACTATTAGCATAAAAAAGGTCATCGTGCAATCATCATGAGGAAATCGGGTATATGTACATCCACCCTACTCACAAAAACATCGAAGTAAAGCATAAAATCATAGACGTCCCCAATATTAAGTAAGCGATCATAAATTTTCGGGTAGATCGTAGTAAATATTTTGTTATTCGTCTGGTTGGTCGAACCTTATGTTCGCCTCGAACAAAAACCAATATCAAACCTATGGGCAAAAACAATGTAGGCGAACCTTATGTTCGCCCTCCGGACAAAAACCAGAATCAAACCTATGTTCGAGAATGAATTAGAAACGTATGCCTCGGGAGGTAAGAGCTATGTTAAATTTCGATCTTTCTGATACCAGGGCAGGTGAGGAATTGATTGATATGGGACTTCAAAAAGGACGTCAAGAACTATTGTATACAATGCTTTTTAATCGATTTGGAAGAGGATTAACAGTAAACAAAGAATCCCTGGCTGATATTGATGGATTCATCGGCAGTGGCCTTTTTGTTGGATTGGGTTAATGATTCATAAAGGGATATCATTTTTTGGATATGTTGTTCTACAGTTTTAGCGTTTTCTGTTTCAGATTTTTTGAGATATTTATTAAAGTATGATCGTCCAACTTTGGTTTTTCCTGGCATATTTATTGCCCTCGTTGCCCTTGTTCCCACGCTCTGCGTGGGAATGCATCCTGGACGCTCTGCGTCCCGTGTTTATAATCGGACGTAGCGTGTAAGGAATACTCGAAAAATAAGTACCCCATTTACTTATGTGCCAGCCCGATGTAGGGGCGAACCTTATGTTCGCCCTCGAACGAATAACGCTTTCGTTCCTATGTACGATGGGCGAACACAAGGTTCGCCCCTACACGTTCTTGGCACATAAGTAAATGAGGAATTTATTATTCGAGTATTCCTAAGGAATCATCGAAAAATATGTTCCCCATTTATCTTGAACGTATTCAATCATTGCGTATGAATCCGACTTTTTGGGAATGCGCCCCCTCCCAAATCTAAAGATTTGAGGCTCTATCCAAAATGGAAAACACCATCGGCTCAAAAAAATGAGCCGACGGTGATCGGTCAACTATCCATCATATTGTCCTAAAATACTGATACTACACACATTTTGAAATGGAAATCCCCCCAAATTATGTGTTAAACCAAATCTAGGATCTTTTAATTGTCGTTTGCCGGCTCGGCCATGAAATTGAAGGTACATTTCATAGATCATCCGAAGTCCGGATGCACCGATGGGGTGTCCAAAACATTTCAAGCCGCCATCAACCTGGCAGGGGACCTGGCCATCCAGATCATAAAAGCCATCCATGACATCCTTGACAGCTTCACCCCGCTTTGAAATATGTAGATCTTCCATGGTCACCAGCTCGGTGATTGAAAAGCAGTCATGCACTTCCATCATGCTGATTTCCTCACGTGGATCCTTAATACCTGCTTCCTCATATGCCTTGACACTGCATTTTGTTGTGGTCAGAAAATGACTGCCATCCCATTCGTTGTAAGACATTTCTTCGCCGCTGCTTAAAGCCAGTTGCAATGCCTTGACTGACACCAGATTTTTCTTTCCCAATTCTTTGGCTTTTTCCACAGTGGTCACAATTGCACAGGCCGAACCATCGCTGACACCACAACAATCAAACAATCCCAAAGGATGCGCAATAATGGGTGCTGCCATGATTTTTTCTTCTGAAATGGGTTTTTGAAGGTGTGCTTTGGCATTCAATGCGCCATTATGATGACTCTTTGATGACACATGTGCGATGGCACGTTTGACATCCTTGTCAGGGATTTTATACTTTGCCGCATATGCGCTGGCCAATTGTGCAAATGATCCGGGTGCAGTTAAATTGGGCCACCATTGATAAGTCAAGGTGCCAGCGCCTGAGCCAGGATTGGGAAGCCCACCATAACCTGCATCCTTGAGTTTTTCAACGCCCATTGCCAGACAGATGTCATAAGCGCCTGAGGCTACTGCATAAACAGCCCCTCGAAAAGATTCTGTACCGCTGGCACAATAATTTTCCACACGCGTTACCGGAATAAAGGGTAATCGTAAGGCTGTGGACATGGGTAAGGCACTCTTGCCAACATTGACTTCTTCAAGACAGGTGCCCAACCATGCGGCCTGAATCTCTTTTTTTTCGATACCGGCATCCTGAATACATTCTTCGAACGCTTCAACCATCAGTTCTTCAGCGCCAACATCCCAACGTTCGCCAAATTTGGTGCATCCCATACCGATAATTGCCACTTTGTCTTTGATTCCTGTAGCCATGATCGTTCCTCCTATTTCATGCTAAAAAGTTTTTCAATAAGCTGGGATTTCATGACGTCACCGGAAATTGCCAGTTTTCCCGATGTAAAGGCCTGCATGGGATTCAGTTTGCCAGATACCATATCCACAAAATCTGAATCTTTCATTTTCAGTGTACAGGTTGCCTGGTCGGCCTTGCCCGCCTGAACATCACATGTTTGATCTTTGACAGTTACATACCAGTCCCCGCCATTTGAACCTGATATAACATATTGAAAGACAACATCCACACCCGCTGCCGCATCCTTTTTAAATTGATCCGGCATCTTATCAAAAACATCTTTGGGGGTTAATGTTGATGCCGCTTCAGGTGAAGCGTCATCAGCAGCCGCTGATTTTTTGGGTTTTGGATCAGGTGGACTGATCAATGCAACAATGGCAGCATTGGCATCAGAAACTTCCTGTGCGCCTTCCATTTCATTGATTGCATCCCAATTGGCTTTGATATCCTCTGGTGTCGGAGGTTCTTTACCCTTACCCAGTGCGATGCCCGGGCCGGTATAAAAAGCGGCACGATTGTAATATCCCATACCGGCGTTAAATATGGCGCCGCTTTCATCACATTTGTCACTGGCAAGATACAATACCATTGGTGCGACAAATTCGGGTTTCATCTTTGCAAACAGATCCGGTGGCATGATATCTTCTGTCAATCGACTGGCTGCCAGTGGTGCCACTGTATTAATCTTGATATTGTATTTGGCGCCCTCGATTTTCAAGGTGTTCATCAAACCCACCAGTGCCAGTTTGGCTGCGGAATAATTGGTTTGTCCGAAATTGCCATATAAACCGGCAGCCGACGTGGTCATAATAATGCGACCATAGCCCTGCGCTTTCATATGTGTGAATGCGGGCCGCGTAACATGATATGCGCCATTGAGATGCACATCAAGAACTGCTTTCCAGTTTTCCGGGGTCATTTTGGTAAAACTCTTATCTCGGAGAATGCCCGCATTATTGATCACAATGTCTACACGCCCAAAGGTATCAATTGCAGATTTTACAATGTTTTCGCCACCTTCAACAGTGGCCACATTATCGTAATTGGCCACAGCCTCACCGCCCAGTTCTTTGATTTCATTGACAACGACATCCGCAGCACTGGTCGAGCCCCCCCCAGATCCATCACGAGAGCCGCCCAGATCATTAACCACAATCTTTGCACCGCGTCTGGCCAGTTCCAAAGCATAAATACGTCCCAGACCACCACCTGCACCAGTGATAATGGCCACTTGATCATCATATTTGACGCGATTCAATATCTCTGCTGCTCCTGGAACAGGTGTGGCTTTCCAGAAATAGGCTGAGAAACCACGTTCCTTATCTTCTAAGCGACGTCGAAAAACCATCTGAACCGGCAGCCCCACTTGAAGATCTTCCAGTTCACAGTCTGTAAAATCAGCCATAAACCGACCGCCGCCTTCAAATTGAACCATCCCATATTTGTGAGGGGGATCAATAGACACAGCCAGTAAATCACCTGTGTATGAATTGATTTTTGCCGGAATGTCTGCAAATTCATGATCATCCTGACTGTGATGTGCATTACAGTTTGGATTCACACAAATATCCATTTTGGGGAACTGCTGGGTGCCGCATTCTCGACATTTGCCACCAACCAGTCCAAGCAGCATTTTGCGCTTGCGCCATAATGTTGTCATGGCAATCTGAGTGGGGGCTTCAGCCCGAATTCCCATTTCTGTTTCGATAATATCCCGAAATTTCATAAATTTTGGATAATTATCAATGGATTGTTTATTATTCATAGCACCTGTAAAACCCGATCGTGGTGCCAGTTTTGTGATATTGTCGGTGACCTCAAACAAGAGCGCGTTACATCCCTGACCAAAACCTGCAACAATAAGTCGTTGACCCGGTTTGGCTTTTTCAAGCGCATCGGTGAGCATGACCAGTGCGTGCGCACATCCTGTTTCACCACAAACTTCATGAAGGTTATCCATGACCTGTTCGGGTTTTGCGCCCAGTTTTTTTGCAATTTTTTTATGCTCTGCCTTAAAAAAACAGGGGTACACCAATTTGTCGACCTGATCAATTTTCAAACCGGCTTGATCCAAAACGCCTTGAATGGCCTGGGGAATAATTTTGGAATAACCTTCATCTCGTGCCCAACGTTCCTCCCAGACATAATCATATTTGTTTAAGCGCCCCCGATAATGGTCTACAAAATCATATGACAGGGAGTATGAGCCTTTGTATTCGGCGATAACATCTGTATTGCCAAGCATAATGGCTGCAGCACCATCGCCATACCACATCTCATAAAAGTAGGCGGATTTGGTTTCGCGCCGATCTGATGCGGCCACCAGAATGTTTTTTCGGTCGCCTCCTTTAATGGCATCCAATGCAGTCACCATCGCAGTGGTACCAACACGTTGCGATGCAGTAAAATCTGTGGTGATAATTTCATCACGCAAATTGAGTGCTGTAGATACAATGCCCGCATTCTGGCGATCAGCAAAGGGCAATGTGGTTGATGCCAGATAGAGGGCATCAACAGTTGATTTGTCTTTGCCAATCAGACAATCTCGGGCAGCGGTCACTGCCATGGTAATGGAATCTTCATCCCAGTTACACATGCTGCGTTCACCCTGTGCCACCATCATGATTGCAGGCGCAAACCATCCCATGCTTTGAAAAATGGCCATCCTGTCCAGGCGTAACCGGGGAATATACGTGCCGTATGATGTAATGCCTATCATTTGTATTCTCCTTTTTTATCATGCCTTGGGTTTGAATAATTTTTCAATGAGTTGTGATTTCATGACATCACCAGAAATGAGCAGCTTACCTGAGGTATAGGCTTTCATTGCCGGAAGTTTGCCATTCATCATATCAAGGAAATCGCCCGATGCCATTTTCAATGTACAGGTGGCCTCAGCCGTGCCCTCAGAAACACTACAGGTCTGATCCTTGATTGTGATCACCCAATCACCCCCACCATCGCCAGAAATGTTAAACTGAAAAACAACATCCACCCCCTGTGCATCATCTTTCACAAATGCATCCGGCATGGATGAAAAAACGTCAGTACATGAGCCAAAGCCAGCGGCCTTGGTTTCCTGTGCTGCGGGTTTAGGTTTTTCAAAAGCCATCAGTACATCCCCAACCTGATCATTGAGTTGAAAATATTCTTTGGCCTGTTTCATATTGTCAATACCCGATTTACTGGCAACAATATCATCCACAGAGGGAAATTCATCCTTTCCTGTTACCACAGCACCTGGACCGGTATTCATGGCCACACGATTGAAACATCCGGCACCTGCATTATAGATATTGCCAGTGACCGGGCATTCTTCAGAACATAGATAAAGGACGATTGGTGCCACGAATTCGGGTTTTGTTTTTTCAAAGAAATCAGGCGGAAAAACATCCTCAGTCAGTCGTGAGGCTGCCAGAGGCGCCACAGTGTTGACTTTGACATTATATTTCTGGCCTTCCAGTTTCAGGGTATTCATCAGTCCCACGAGTCCCAGTTTGGCGGAGGAATAATTGGTTTGCCCAAAATTGCCATACAGGCCCGCAGCAGAGGTTGTCATGATAATTCGGCCATAACCATTTTCTTTCATCACTTTAAAGGCCGGACAGGTCACATTGTATGCACCATTGAGGTGGACATCAAGGACTGATTGCCAGTTCTCAGGTGTCATTTTCACAAAACTTTTGTCACGTAGAATACCCGCATTGTTGATCACGATGTCAACACGCCCAAAAGCTTTGATTGCGGCCTGCACAATATTTTCACCTCCTTCAACAGTGGCGACATTGTCATAATTGGCAACCGCGTCACTTCCCAGCGCCTTGATTTCATCCACCACCAAATCTGCGGGTGATGCCGATCCAGCACCAGAACCATCACGAGAGCCACCCAGATCATTGACCACAATTTTTGCGCCGCGTTTTGCCAATTCCAGCGCATATGTTCGCCCCAGACCACCGCCTGCACCAGTGATAATGGCCACGCGATCATCAAAACGAATACTGTCATCAGGAATATCGCCATATTCAAACACACCAAAATCAATGACTGTTTCATTGTTATCTGCATTGATTGTGCGCCATAATGCTTTGCCTTCATCTGTTTTCCAGATCAGCGTTTTGAGGCCAATTCCAGGATACAGTGTTTTTGAAAAGCGACAATTAAACTTGCGAACTTTTTCCGGCTCCCCTGGAATAAGAGATTGGATTAAGGCCCGACATGCAAATCCATGTGTGCAGAGACCATGCATAATGGGCTGATCAAAGCCAGACATTTTGGCAAATTCTGGATCGACATGTAGCTGGAAGACATCACCAGACAACCGGTATAACAGCGGCTGATCAGATGTGGGATTGTCTTCAACCACAAAATCGGGTTCCCTGTCCGGAAAAGTGATTTCGCGTTTGGGTGCATTTTCGCCCCCAAAGCCGCCATCAAGTCGGGCAAAAATGGTGATAATGCTGGTAAAGAGCTTTTTGCCATTGGAATGAAAGGTATCACTTTCAGCCACAACCAGCGCACCTTTGCCTTCACCCTTGTCATAATAATGGGTAATTTCTCCCTGGGTGGTCAGAGTGCCCTCTGGTGGGATGGGATTGTGAAAAATCAGCTCTTGCTCACCATGAAGAATGCCGGCAAGGTTGACATTGGACTCCAATCCCACATGGGATAAAAAGTCAAAAATTGCGGCAATGGAAAAACTGGGAATGACTTTCAAGTCTTTCTCGTAGCAATAATCAAGCTCGGAAAAACCTGATCCCACACCCAGCGCATACAGCACAACATCTTTCCAGGTGTAGTCTTTGCTGAAAGGTCCCAGTTTTTTACCGATTGCGTCCATGTTCAACGCCATAGTTTACCTCCTTATAAAACTGATGTTCTTACAGACAGGCCCCCAAAAAAATATGGCCTGCAAATAAATTAGTTTTTAGAAAATGCGGGAATCAAAATAAAATTCAATGTTTCTTTTACCAGTTGAATATATTTTTCCTTTTCAATATCCAGAATGGGTTGAAACACATTTATTCCAGAAATAAAGTTGAGTACCGCATTCCAGACCGCCAATACGCGTGCTTTCGCTTCTACAGTAATATCTGATTTTTTGGATGCCAATCCAAGTGATACAGCGATGTTTGAGATGTATTCTGGCATTTTGGTTTCAATACTGTAGTCATGGTCGCGTGTTTTGCTGAAATACCGAAACAGGATGAGATTGGAAATCTCTGGATTATCAAATAGATAGTCGCATATATTATCTATGCCGATTTCAATTCTTTCTGCAATGGGTTTTCCAGAAATAAGGTTTTCAATTTCAAGTAATTTGTCCTGAACTTCATCGTTGATATCTGTAATGACCGAATCATACAAATCGCGTTTTTCTCCCCAATGGTAATAGAGAGTGGAAATATCAATCCCTACATGTGTTGCAATCATCCGCGTCGTCGTACCGTGGTATCCATATTCGCCAAATAATTTACGTGCAGAATTAAGAATTCTGGCTTTCATGGAATCCCTGTCCAAACGTGCTTTTTCTAATGGTGATGCCATTTTTCGCTGGCTCCTTATTTTATTGTTCATGAGCTTCCAACATAATATCCCATATTATACTTCAAGCGATTGATGGAATCAAATGTTTTATGATTTTTTTTTATTTTTTTTCTGAATCTGAGATTGAAATTTTCCCCAACCAGTGTATACGCCCATAATCTTCTTGCAAAAAGAATCTGAATATGTGAATATCAGAAACGAAGGAAGACTCGGAAAAAAACATGCTCATTTTTTTTTGATCGTCCAAAAAAAACAGAATTAATAATTATATGATAACCCATTACTTTTTGATGGAGACAATCGAAAAATGCAAATTGATATGCATTTTTATGGGGTGTATTGCCTTGCACGTTCTGCAGGCATAAAAGCAGAAATTGCGCATACAATCGCAATGGCATCACAATTTGTAAATGATGCAACGACAATTAACAGTGTCTTAATTGAAAACAAACGATGTATTCGGCCATTAAGAACGTCCTTAAAAAAATGCCCGTCGAACTATACTGAAGATGATTCCTGGCGTGTCTGGATTCCTTTTCATTTCTTACCTGGAAACGAACCCGTTGATGGCGCATTCGAGGAGCGAATGGTATGCCGCAAAAACAGTTTGATTGCACAAAAATTGGCATTATTTGCATTACAAGATGATCATGGTGATATATGGCCATATCTTATTGGTATTACTGCACATGCTTATGCAGATACCTTTTCTCATTACGATTTTTCAGGCCTTGCCCATCAGCATAATAAAATCCTTCCGGATTCCATTCATTTAGACAAAAATCATCAGGACCTGATTGCAGAATACATGGCCTCACGTGCCACCAATTTTATGCGTAAATATTCAGTCAATCATTCACATGAACCTGTCGGTCATTCACAGGTTGCCGCGTATCCGGATCGTCCATTTTTAAAATGGCGATTTGAAAAAGATGCCAAAAAAAGTGGAAAAGTATATTGGCGCGATAATACATCAGATTATATGGAAGCCTGTGAATCTTTGTATTATTTTTTTCTGGAATTTATAAAAAAAAATGTTGATGTGCGCGATTCCAAAGGACCGAAAGAATGGAAAGATATTGCGCCAATTGTCCGGTTTATACTTGGGATTGAGGCACCCTGTGATCAGCGTATACCAATATGGAAACGAAATCTGTTATCGGGTATTTTTGGAGAGATAACACCAGTGGATCAGGATCTGCATTATGATAGAAAGCGATGGCAGTTAAATCGGGCGCGATGGGAATGTGAAGATTCGGGTGAAGCAATCGAAAAATCCCATGCATATTTATTTTGTAAGGCCGCCAGAATGTATCAGCGATTTGTATTGGACAAGCTGCTGGTAGAAAATGGTTTATTGGGATAGATTTTTTGGGAGGTACGATGGATTTTTTTATAGATCCGATCAATCAAATGGTTGCTTCCATTAATTGGAAAATGATGTTTACCATCATTCAGGGGGCAATCGCTTTTTTTTTCGTGTTGTGGATAAAGAATTTTATTGTGGCATTTGTCGCATGGTTGAGATTTAAAAATTCTTTATACATTTGTCTGGGAACATGGGTTCGCATGCCAACATCAGATAAGTATGTTGATGGCCAGATTCAATCCGCAAATATGCGATATATCGAAGTTGTTACCAAAGATACACGAATATTTATTCCAACAAAAACATTTCCGGACAGAGATTGGGTTATTCTGAAAAAAGATGCCTTACTCACGCATGAAGACGAGATGATGCAGATGGGATCTGTAAATTCGCCGATTATGGAATCACAAGAAATCAATACGCAGACCGCGGACTAAACTGCGAAGCCACCTGATGATTCATTAATAAAACCTTTTCACCAAGTGCTTTCATTTCAGGCAGCAATTGTGTAACTATTTCGCGATTCAATTGAGCGGTGGACCGATGAATTGTTCTTTTGTTGTCATCAAGCATGATCGCAATTGATACAGACAGAGATTCTGTCATGTGCGTCATGTCATTAATGGTTTGACTGGTCATGTGCTGCATACCATCAAGGTATGCAGTTGCCAGATAATGGATGTTTTTGGGAAAAGAATCCTGTGGTGCATTCACTGTATTTTCTTGTGCAAAAGACTGTGCCGGTATAAGTGTTGCAAAAAGGATTGAGAATATTATTCTAACCTGAATCTTTTGTAACTTATTCATGATGACCTCAAATAATTTTTTGGGGGCGCATTTGCAAAAAGATGGACCAAAATCCATGTGTTTCCCTTATGCCTGAGCCTGCACAAACCTCATTTTTTGTTGCGAAAAAAAGACAGAACATATGCCATTCCCACCAAAAAGATAGTCAGGCCCGCCACATTTACAGCTTGTATCTCATTAAAAAACATGCGGGATATAATAACCGAGAATGCAAGACCAAGTATCAGGCGAATAATAAAAATTGCAAAATTCATTATTGTTGTCCTTTTGTTTTTCGAATTAATCCCAGACCGAAAATGAATACCACTAACCATAAAAATGTCCGGATCAATGGATTGGCATAATATATCGCGTTCATGAAACATCGGCCATCATCCAATTCCTTATCTTTAAAAGCATTCCAACTATCATTGATTTCAAGGGTAATGGTACTTAAATGTTTGATTTTTACCAGCACCAGGCCATCATCCTGGATCACAAAAGGAAGGTCTTCTGTTTGAAAGCCATCAGAAGAATCAGAGCGATCATTTACAACAACATGTAAGATATCTTTTGACAAAGAGAATCTGTTTTGTTGAAGCCCTTCAAAATATGATGAATGCCGATTTAAATGTAATGGGACTGTAATGGTTGGCGCATTTTCATTACGTTGAGATTTGGGATTATACAAAACATTGTCACCAGCAACTGTTTTAAAATCAATGCTGATGCCATCACTGACAGCATCTCCGCCAAACGTATAATATTTGACATTGGCAACGATTCTATCTGTGGAACGTAATTCCTTCTTGTTGTCTGGTATCTCAAGATAATCCAATGGAATTGGGGGAATGGAAACACCTTTATGGTTCATCCTTCCTGTGCTGTCTTTGAATGTAATGCTTAAATCCACACCTGCTAAAGGATAAAATTTCGTTTCGCTTTGTGTTTCATAGCGCACTGTTTCCCCCATGAAATTTTGCAAACTTTTCTTTTCTGGTGATATTTGGGTCGAATTTTCTGATTGCAGAATATAGCTAACTGTATAGTCTTGAATCAGACTTGTTCCCTGATAAAAATGAAAAACAACTGTGTACCGGGTATCCATTGCTATAGCTTCCTTTTTCTGATATAAAGGGTGTTGGATATCTTTTTCAGCAGCCGCAACCGTCCATGTGTAAACATATGGATGATCATCTACCAGATTAATGCCATCCCATTTATCCAAAGGAATTTCATTTTCATCAGACTGGATGGTAACTCGAAAAGCTCCATCAGTATTACAGGCTTTTCGCACAAACCACAAATTGAAACCTTTGTCAGTATCTGTTTCAGAAAGGGTGTAAGAGATATCGAAACGAACGGGATCCGGATAAAAATCCGCAGATTCCTTCAATAACGCTGAAACCATCTCATCCGCTTGATCAATGCGGATATATGGGTTGCCACCATGCTCATATTCAAAAGGTTCATATCCTTTTGCGATAATTATCAAGCGATAACTGCCATTTTTTAAATACGTACTGAATTGTGATGCACTGGTAGTTTCTTCAATAATTGTATTGCCATTCAGATAGTCAATAATTGTATATTGATAAGAATCGTATTGTTTGTAAGCTCCGCCTGGTGTTACCGATAATTGATAGCAAAAATTTGTTTCAGTCAATTCCGGAACATTTAGATGAACTTCCTGATTATTACGTTGAAATAATACCAGTTGATCCTTTGTTTCTGTCAGATAACCTGGTGTTGTTCCCTGGTCTGAAACAATCAATCTGAGCACATATGATTGGAATGGCAAATACAAAAATTTAAATTTTAAGCGTTGATATTCCATCGTTAATTGTGCGTCTCTTAATACCTTATTTGAAAGCGCATCCAGAAGCTGAACGAAAATTTCATTTTCCGGGTCGGTTATCGAATCTGGAATGTTCCCAACAGTCCCAATAAGCTGTCCAGAACTTTCCATCACCACAACTTCACGTGTAATCTGGGCCATATTTCCGCTCTTGTCTTTCACGCGATATGTCAGATGATAAGTGCCTGGCACTGATTCATTAACGCTCCCAATTCTATAGACATCATTTGTGAGATTGCCATCCGCATTATCATAAGCAATTTCAACACCTCGATCGTCATAAGGATAACCTTTTATGATGTAATCTGGATTCAAGCCATTCAGCACGATTTCTGGTGGAATATCATCATAAATCATAATGTCAACAGAGCCTTCAGTAGATGTTTCAATACCATCGCTGACAACAAACAAAAAGTTATCCGAACCATATTTCTCCAGAAATGGCTGATAAATATATTCGCCTGTCGATGAATCTATGAGGGTCACATTTCCTTTTTCTGGTTGTGCAGAAATGGTATAGGTCAGCAAGTCGCCATCAATATCAGTCGCCTGCAATTTATTTGAAAGTGGGACATTCATTCGAATATCATGGACTTGATTCAATGCGACAGGTACATCATTGACCGACTTCACCTTAAATAATATCTGCTGGGATGCTGTCAAACCTTCAGGATCAGTTATTTTCAGTGTTATCAAAGCACTGCCATATTGATTGGCGACTGGTGTCAGACTGAAATAACGTCTTGCAGACTGGCCTTTAAAAGTAATATTTTCTATGGGTAAGAGTGATTCATTGTCTGATGTCATTTCCAGAGAAAGAAAATCTGCTGACGTTTCCTGATCACCGATTGTCAGTGCGACTGATGATACAGCGATATCCTCATTGGTAATAATGGGTATAAGGGGTAAAATATATGGCGGATCATTTACTGGCCGAACTGTAACATCAAAACCCGTCGATCTGACAGAATATCCATCAGTAACATAAACAGTAATATGCGTTTGTCCATTCTGATCGGCTGCCGGCAGCAACGAAAGATAGCGATAATCTCCAATAACTTCAAATTTTAAATGATCATCATCATTGGGAATCAGGTCTTGATTGGCTGATTTTGCGCTGAGCCTCAACTGATCGCTATCAGAATCTTCATCATTTACTGTAAATAAAATTTGGGAAATTGATACATCTTCATCGGTCTCCTGATCCGAAACGCTTGATATATTTGGCGGATGATTAACAATCAATGAGAAGGATTGTTCTGTTGTTGAAAGATCGTCCTGAAGTATTAATGTAATTGTTAATTGTCCGGATTCGTCATCAAGCGGTGTAATTGTCAAATGCCTTTCATCACCTTCACCTGTTTCAAGGATTAAATGGTCTGTATCATTGGGCACAATAGAAGGATCTGAGGACGTCACTGACAGTTCAAGTAAATATGATGGCATTTCCGAATCGCTTACTGCAAAACTAATATCAAGGGCTGTACTGACCTCTGTTACCTGGAAACCAATGGGGGATATTTCGGGTGGAAAATTTTCTGGTGCAACTGTTAAAACAAATGATTCCCAAACAGTTATTTCACCATCAAATAACTGAAGACGAATGATTGTCTCGCCAATTATATTTGCTAATGGTTTAATAATCAACGTCCGATCGTTGCTTTCACCATTGATGTTTAAGTGAATGCGATCATTGGGCACCACCAATTCATTCTTGCTCGTGACAGTTAAAAATAAATTTTCAACAGCCATATCAGCATCATAAATGGTAAATTCAATAGGGGGGGTGGAATTGTTTTCCTTTATTTCCATATCATCAATCGCGGATATGGTTGGGGGATCGTTCACATTTTTAACAGTAACCATAAAAGATGTTTTATCATACAAGTTATCCAAATCGTTTGCTTCGATTGTGATCCGAACAGAACCCACCTGATCGGCTCTGGGTTTGATATGTAATGTTCGATTCTCTCCTGTGCCGCTGAGTGAAAGGTTCTCAGGATTGTTTGGTATGACAATTTTGTTTGATGACATCAGAGTAAATGATAGATCATTGGGATCAGAGTCAGCATCAGTTACAACAAAATCGACAGTAATGGCGGAATCTTCCTGCATAATCTGATTATCAATTTCGGAAAGTTGCGGACTTTTTTTGTAGCTTTGTACAGTTAATCTAAAGCAGGTGGATTGGGTTTCCATGCCATCACTGACATAGACAGTGATTGTCAGCTCACCAGCTTCTTCTTTTGATGGTGTAATTGCCAGCGTTTTGCGAGATGAATCACCTGATATAATCAAATGGGCTGAGTCATTTGGAACAATGGCCGGATTGGAAGATATGGCCCATGTGGTTAAATTTTCGGGTTCTGTTTCAAGGTCTGATATACTATAGCCAACTGATTTGCTGAAATCTTCAGATAAAATTTCCTGATCTTCAATTGCAGAAATATCTGGCGGATCATTTACTGGCTTCACTGTCAGGGTAAAAGTGGTGCGGGCAATATTGATGTTATCAGAGACACGAATGGTAATTAAGGTTTCACCAAATTGATTTTCAAGGGGCGTGATCGCGAGGGTTCTATGATTGTTCTCACCAGATATTTTCAATGTCTCTGGATGATTGGGTACCAAACCGATATGACTAGATGTCACCTGAACTGTCAATTGATCTATCGGCGTATCCGGGTCATCAATGGTAAAAACAATATGATCGATAAGGCTATCTTCATTGACAAGCAGGGAATCAACATGCGATATGCTGGGAGCCAGTGAAAATTTGTTGACACCCAGCGTCAATTGTTTTGAAAAATGATCTGCATTGTCAGATACGTCCAATTCAACAACGACCTTGCCAGTTCGGTCATTATCAGGGGTGAGAATAATTTGACGATTCACTCCAGTGCCTGTAATCTGAATATTTTCTTGCGGCAAAATTTGTGTGTCATAAGAGGTTGCGGTCAAAACAAGCTCTGGTGTAGGTGTTTCCAGGTCATGGAGTGAAACAAGTACAGGCTGTGCCGGAATACCGTCTGCGGTATAAAATTCCAAAGGAAATATTCCAGGAGAAAAAATATCACTGCCATCAGGTGAACGTGTTTGAATGGGGATCGAACTTCCACTTGATGTGCCGGTGCCCAGTTGAAATGAATAATTCGCACCCCAGGCCCAGACATGGCCGGTATGTAAAACAGTATGCTGCTTGCCAGCATCCATCGTAAGCACTTGATCAATGGCGATATTGTTACTATTTATTTTTTTGGGCAAAGACTGGTTGTCTTGCGTACCATCTCCAAGTTGACCATATTTATTATCTCCCCATGCCCAGATAACATCACTATTTTGAATAGCCAGGGAATGAGAAGATCCCGCAGCAATATAAACGATATCAGATAATGCGTTTCCATTGTCAGGATGCTGCACTTTCGCGGGTCTGGAAAGATTTGCAGTACTGTCATTTCCCAACTGACCATCCTCATTGTTTCCAAATGCCCAGATATAACCATCATTGGAGAGCGCCAGGGAATGAAAATTCCCCAAAGCAATGGCAACAATATCTGTCAATGGGCTGCCATTTTCATGAAGAACCCGTGCCGGACGCAGGGAAGACATCATATCCCCAATCCCCAATTGTCCAAAAGAGTTATCTCCCCACGTCCAGATTTCGCCATTATCCAGCAAGACCATGCTGTGTGTATCAGCTGCTGCGATTTGAACAATTCGATTTGATGGCAGGCCCTCAACACGTATGGGGCGATTGAATGACGTTGGGGTATTGTTTGCCAGTTGACCATTTTCATTTTTGCCCCAGCCCCACAATTGGTTATTTTCAGTTAGGAGCAAGACATGATTGGTGCCACTTGCAATGGCAATCACTTTTTCAAAGGGAAGGTTATCATTATTTAAAACATAAACTGGTATATATGAGGATTCAAAGGTTGCATTTCCCAGTTGGCCATATGTGTTGGTCCCCCATGTTAAGACATGGCCATCACCAGATAAAGCGACACTATGCTGGTTACCGGCAGCCACAGCAATAATATCAGTCAACCATCCCATTTCGTTGGGGCCTTTGACCTGAATGGGTAAATGATGCTGTGCGTTTGTGCCATCACCCAATTGCCCTTTATCATTGTACCCCCAGGCCCATACAGTCCAGTCCTGTTGAATGGCAATGTTATGATAATATCCACAAACAATTTGACGCACCCCGGGCCAAATCCGAACCACCGGCGTATCATTTACCGGTTTGACATTCACGTAAAAATGCATCTGGCTGGTCAGACCCGATGGATCACTGACGGACAAAATAATATCTGCGGCACCAGACTGATTTGAGGCCGGACAAATTTTTAAGGTGCGATGGCTTGAATTGCCAGATATGACAAGGCCCTCTTTGGGAATTAAAAGGGGATTCAAAGATTGTGCAGAAACAGTGAGCATATCATTATCAACATCTAAAACAGTAAAAGGAATCAAACTGCTTGTGGAATCTTCATCAATTTCAACATCTTCAATAGTGGAAATTATTGGCGGATCATTAACCGGTAACACCAGAACTTTTATCTGAGCAGTATCACTTGCACCCAAGGAATCTGTCGCAACAATTGAAATTTGTCCTGAGCCATATTGATCCGCCACTGTCCGAAAAGAAAACATAATATCCACACTTTCTTCAGAAGGCACTGATAACTTAAATGGCTGATTGTTATGATTAAATTCAAAATTAGTTGGAAGAATCAACGATTCATTGGAAGATCGTGCAGATAATGTAATCTGTTGACCATCGGTATCTCTTAAAACGAATGGAATTGAATCAGATATCTGGTCTTCATTAACATGGACAAAAAAGTATTGTTCACCCAATTGAAGAGTTGATTCTGAATTGGTATCAAGAACATAAGCTGGCAAGATCGCCATTTTCCCACTGTTTCCCAATTGACCTTCATTGTTGCCTCCCCATGCCATCACTTGACCATCCTTGAGGCGAGCAATAGAATGAAAGCTTCCTGCGCTGATCGCAACAACATCTTTAAGTAAATTCAGACCATTTGTGCGTTTCACACTTGTGGGAAAGTTGGTCGGTGTTTCAGAGCCATCGCCCAATTGCCCCTTATCGTTGTTACCCCATGCCATGATGGTGCCATCATTTTTCAACGCAAGACTATGGGATCCACCGGCTGCAATATCAACAACATTCACTAAATTATTTACGCCATCTGATGCCAGCACTTGATGTGGGATATTGCTATTTGAATTATTGTTTGTGAGATATCCCAGCTGACCGGATTCATTATTCCCCCAGGCCCAGACAGAGCCATTGGCTTTTCGCGCAAGGCTGTGATATTCTCCGGCACTGATATGCGTAATACCGGTTAACTCATGAACAGGGGCGGGTGTCTGATGATTGACTGCATCGGAATCAAGCCCCAGTTGACCGGATTCATTCTTTCCCCATGCCATGACAATCCCACTTTTTGTTAATGCCAATGTATGATATGCCCCGGCTGAAATCGCAACAATTTCTGATAAAAAGCCTGTACCTGCCGAATTGACCACCTGAGCCGGACGGCTTTGATACTGATTGAGTGGCGCATTGTTTCCCAATTGTCCTTCATTATTGTCGCCCCAGGTCCAGACAGTGCCATTAGAACAAAGGGCAACAGAATGATACTTACCGGCAGCAACAGCAATGACATTTGTCAGATAGGCTTCATCATCCGGTCCATTGACATAAACCGGCAAAAATGATGATTGGTCAATATTCACATTTCCCAATTGCAGGGTATTGTTATTCCCCCAGGCCAAAACGCTGCCATCGGCAAGCAGGGCAATGGAATGAGAAAAACCACCATCTACTGATATGACATTGGATAATTGTCCTACCCCAGTGGTGGTGTTGACCGGAACAGGTATTGATGCCTTTGAACCGGCATCTGTATTGCCAAGTCGTCCGGAGCCATTATTTCCCCAGGCCCACAGATGGCCATTCTCATCAATTGCCAGGGAATGATGTCCGCCAGCAATGATATGTTTGACATATGATTGCACAAATATTTTGGGTGCTTCGTTGGACCATGCCTGGCCTGTCAAAACCAATATAATACAAAGTAACGACGCATGCTTGATGCTTTTCATATTCTCTCCTTATTCATTCGCTAATTAATCTTTGGCATGATAAATTTGGTTGAATTTTGTCTCGTTTGTGAAGACGTAATCATAAATTTGGATTATCTTTACAAATTCAGTGGCATAATGTCAATTTGTTATTTGAAAATTTTTCAGGAAATCGATGAATTATAGCTAAGGAATTCTCTGAAAAGAACTTTCTCCATTATTGATATTGTTCCCCCTGCAAAAAAAAAATTGAGGCTTTAAAGCTATTATTTCTAAAGGGTGAACCATATGTTCGACCTCAAGAAAATCACGATTTTTGTCGATTATCAAAACAATTCGATTTGAATAATATTTAAGGCTTTACATGAATTGATCCTTGATCTTTTATGTATCGCCCTTTCAGGGAAAAACTGTTCGGCTTTTTGGGAATGTGCCCATTTGCTGTAATTCAGAAATATATCTAGCAACAGAACGAACGACTTTATGTCGCTGAAAAGTATACGAAAACATTCAGAAAAAACTTCCCCAATCGGAAAGGTCTGACAAATGCAAAATTTTTCAGAGCTTTCCATATTTATGAGGCATTGTCATGTCAAACATATTAAAAAAAATTTACCTCCTGTGGATAATACTGATCCTGGCAGTCCCCTGTATGGGGCAGGACTTTAACAAACAACTCCCCAACCGCATGACCTCCGCTGGCAGCGGTTTTGGCACTGGTGAAACTGTGGATATGCGAGTGCTTATTGGTCAGCCCGTGCCAGGTACAGTGGGCAATGGCCAGTCCTTTCAGGTTCGCACCAATGCTGAAGACATGCTGACCCGACGACTGAACTATACACTGGTTGCCAATGCCGGACTTGATCAATCTACTATTGAAGGCGACAATGTGACCCTTGATGCCTCTTTATCTTATGATCCTGCCAATACCATTGTCAAATATCAATGGATTCAGCTCAGCGGACCTGAAATTGAACTGGATGATTCCTTGTCACTCAAACCTCAATTCATTGCGCCTGAGGTCTCAATTTTTGGGGCATATCTTGTATTTCAACTGACTGTATTTAATTCCAACAATGTTTCTGCGCAGGATACTGTCAAAATATTTGTGAAAAATGAAATTAAAAATTTTATCATAACAGTGTCGGCAGCAGCCGGCGGTAATATCAGCCCCAATGAAGATGTTTATTTGCGGGAAGGTGATTCAATCCGCTTTTCTTTTCTGGCCAGTACCGGCTATTATTTATCCGATGTAATTATTGATGGCATTTCTGTCGGCCCGAAAGATACGTATGATTTTGTTGATATTATTGATAACCATTCAATTCATGCGGATTTTACTGCACGTCCAAAAATTCAGGTTGCTGTAAATATTGATGGCGATGGTACTGTTTCGCCTGAAGGTCCAATTAATGTCAATGCCGGTGATGATGTTCAATTAACATTTTCTCCCGGTGCCAACCATCACGTGGCAAATGTACAGGTGAATGGCTTGTCCAAAGGCCCCATGAAAGACTTGTTACTGAAAAACCTGAATGACAATGTTGTTGTGACTGTCAACTTTATGCTGGGCGATTTTCATATTCAGGCATCATGTGATGAGAATGGCAGCATTACCCCGAATGGTTGGATCAGCACGTATTTAAATGATAATCAGTCCTTTGAAATTGCACCTGATGATGGCTATGTTATTGATAAGGTACAAGTGAACGGGGCGTATATTGATCCGGTGACACATTTTACTTTTTGGAATATCTTTGATTATCATCGCATTCATGTCACATTCCGGCCTAAAATGGTTATCATGGCCGCATCAAGTGACAATGGCGCAATTGTGCCATCAGGAATGATTAAGGTTGAAACCGGATCATTCAAAACATTTGAAATGGTTCCTGATGAGGGGTATCGCGTATCCGATGTTCTAATTGATGGTATATCTCATGGCCCAATTAAAAAACATACCTTTTTTGATATCCAGAGTGGTCACACCATTGAAGTCATTTTTTTGCGGGATATTTTTACAATTGAGGCAACAAGCGGGCCTTATGGCAGCATTCTACCTGAAGGTAATATCGCAGTCGAACCCGGCAATTTTCAATTCTTTGAATTCAATCCGGATCATGGCTTTCGGGTCGGATCAGTTGCGGTTGATGGCGAGAATATTGGCGCGGTAAATCAGTACTATTTTGAAGATATCGACCAGAATCATACAATCAATGTGCAATTTGAACCGGCCCGAATTATCGTTCAGGCAGTTTCTGGCAATAATGGAAAAATTTATCCCTCTGGTGCTGTTGTTGTGGCCGAGGGCGGCAGTCAGGAATTTCAGATCCAACCAGATATCGGTTATACCATTCAAAATGTGAAAGTGGATAATAACAATCTGGGAAAACTAAAGACATTTGTTTTTGAAGACCTTTCTGCCTCTCATACCATTGAAGCTGTGTTTGAACCCATGCTGACCATTCAGGCGACTGCATTGGAGAATGGTTCACTATCTCCCACAGGCCAAATTTATGTGCCAAAGCATAATGATCAAAGCATTGTGATTACCCCTGATGAAGGCTATGTTATTGATAAGCTGGTTATTGATGGTTCCCCTATCGCTCCAAAAAATATTCACGTATTCTGGAATGTCACACAATCGCATACCCTTCTTGCCAGTTTTCGGCGATTCCAGTTAACTGCGACTGCTGATGAGAATGGCAGTATAACCCCGAATGGTCAGATGCAGGTCAACAAAGGTCACGATCAAACGTTTGATATTTTGCCCAATGATGGCTATACCATTGAAGATGTTGTTGTGGATCATGTTTCGCAAGGGGCCATTGATCGCTATACTTTCTGGGATATCCAGGCAGATCACGATATTTATGCCACTTTTGTGATGCGTCCGCGTCATACCATTGTTGCAACTGCCAGTGAAGGCGGAATGATCACACCATCCGGTGAGATGGCATTGCTTGAAGGGGATTATCCTGAATTTTTGATTATTCCTTTATCCGGTTACAAAATTGCCGATGTTCAGGTAAACAATGAATCCATTGGTGCAGTCACAAATTATATTTTTTCCAATTTACAGGCGGATGCCACCATTCATGTCAGTTTTGAATCGCTTCCAAGGTATACAATTCATGCCACATCAAATGCGGGTGGGACAATCTCTCCAAATGGCGCAATGACTGTTGTGGCAGGCGAGTTTATTTCTTTTGAGATCACGCCAGCGCCCGAATATATTATTGAATCGGTTGTTGTGGATCATTTGGATTTTGGGCCTGTCCGAAGTTATCCCATGCTGGCGGATGGGGATCATCAAATTACAGCACAATTTGCAAAACGCGAAACCCGAACGATCAGTGGACATATTTTTGATCTTGAACAGCCCGACTTGCCACTATCTGGATTTCAAATTAAGGTATGGCAAAAGGATCGCCTTCAAGGAACCGCAATCAGTGATGACAATGGTTTTTACGAAGTCAGCGGCCTGCCAGTTGCCTCTGACCTGATTGTTTCTGCATGGCCGCCTCTCAATGATAGCAACTATCAAGGGCTTTATTATATCAATCAGCAACGCATGCAGAATGCCAACCGACTGATTGTTCTGGCAGATAATCTCACAGGCATTGATTTGTTTATGCCCAAAGCACCGGTTGAAGGTTTTTCCGGGCAGGTTCATGACAGAATGGATGGCATTGCCAATATTGAAGTCCATGCAAGCTCACGTGATAACGCTCACAGCGCCAGCGCAACGACTGATGCCCAAGGATATTATCAAATTGTTGGGCTTTATCCGGATCGTTCCTATCGCATTTCTGCTTATTCCGACAATTTTGAAACAGACTTCTTTTTTGCTCTGACAGATAATCAGACCCCCGGAATTGATTCCCCCACATCAAGCACTATATCAGCCAATCTGGCAAATTGGTTGCAGCCCACAACACCACTTCTAAAACATATTGATATTATATTTGATCCAGACAGTGGCGAAAGTATTTCAGGAAATGTATCGATAAATGGCAAGCCTGTCGCTGATATGACTGTACATGCATGGTCCTCAAGCCTTCGTGTAGGCAGCACGGCAATCACTGATCATTCAGGCAATTATTGTTTAAAAGGTCTGTCGCCGGTCTCTCAAATGGATGCCCCCACTGCGGGTTATCTTGTTGAGATCATTTCTGATGATTATGTATATCAGTCCATTTCATCAGTTGCAACCCACACGACTGATGTAAATTTTCAACTGGTTAATCAGATGTCAATAAATGGGCACATTACAGATGAAAATGGCGCGCCCTTATCAAATGTTTTGATACAGGCTGTTTCATCAAATGATCCCTGGCACAAATCAGCAACTGCGACAAGTGATCACAGTGGAAATTATACATTGATTGTGACGCCGGCACCGGATTATGTAATCAATGCGTCCAAATCAACCTATTTTGTTCAGTATTACAATCAGGCCGATTCCCCTGCACACGCCACAGCAGTTAATGCATGCACACTGACTGATACCCAAATTGATTTTCAACTGAATAGCGGCGCATTCATTCAAGGGGATATATTTGTTGGCACAGAAAGCACAAAAGCGCCAGAGGGTGTATGGGTAACCATTCGTTCCGACAGCACCAATTTTGTGGGGCAATGTCAGACAAACGATCTGGGGCATTATATAATGCGTGGACTGGATGATGCGGTTTCCGATTATCAAATCATGGCCCGATTCAATGATAACATGCCTGTTTACTATTCAGACAATGGCGATACAGATATGAACAATGATTCTGTTTACAATCGGAAATATGCGGGATCGGTTCAGCCCTCAGAAACAAATCGCAATTTAATCTTACTTTCCGGATATCGTATACGCGGTCGTATTCTGGATGATAATGCGCCTGTATATGGCATTACAGTTGAAGCCTTTTCTGAAATCACTGGTGGATGGGGACGCATGCTTACGCAAGATTTGGGAGCCTATCAATACGAAATATCCGGATTACCGCCTGGCATCTACACTGTAAACGTATCAGGCAAAGATTATCAAACCATTACAAAATCTGTTACCCTGGTGCGTCAGACCACTTATCTGGATTTTGTCTTGCACCCCCCAAACAGCAAAATATCGGGTGTAATATATGGGCTTGACAGAGGCGACACTCTCTGGATAAAAGCCATGTCCTCGAATCTGGGCGTTGAGCGCTCTCATAAGCTAGAGGGCACAGATGCCGCACTGTCTTTTACAATTGATCAATTGCCATCTGCCAGTGATTATATCCTGTATGTCTATGGAAATGATTATCCGCAAACTTATTATCCAGATCAGCCCGGGCTGGAGACTGCTCAAACCATAGATTTACAGGAAGGTAATGCCGACAATATTGTGTTTCATCTGCCTGAAAAGGCCAGCCGGACAATTTCGGGATATGTTCGTTTTTATTCCAGCTTTCCAGATGGTGAAACTGTTCGTATCACTGCGCGCTCTGAATCCGGTCATCACGAAAAAACAATTTCCTTTGTCTATAACAACGACATGATCAAACAGTATCAAATTGAGGGCTTGATTTCTGCAAATGATTATTTAATTTCGATATCAGCCAATGCCTGTATTGACCAGTATTATCCTGATACCCTGACCATTGAAAAGGCAAAGACTGTCAGCACCATGTCTGGTAATGCCGAAGGGATTAATTTTGAATTGTCTGCGGGAGCCTCAATGCAAGGACAGATAACAGGAATGACAGGCCATGATATTCATATTTTTGCGACTGCCATCAATCTTGATGTTCAGGCTGAAACCATCCCCGCATCTGATGGCACCTTTATGATTGATGGACTGGCAAAGACTGATTATATCCTGTCTGCGCATATTCAGGATGTGGGCGTGTTTTACTATCATCCTTATAAAACTGTGCGAGATATTTCAGAAAGCACCCCTTTGTCTGTTACTGATGACAACATATCCAGCATAACCTTTGCAATAAGCGATCTTCAAACCATATCCGGTTCAATTACCAGTGAAAAAGGAAATGCCCTGGCCAATGTATTTGTGACCTGCCATTCAGAATCTTTGAACTTTGGCGTCAGTACCTATTCTGATGCATCAGGACAGTATGAGCTTGCCGGTTTATTACAGGCAACAGATTACATTGTCACCGCAGCAGGTATCAATACTGATGATGATTTCCATACCAGTCTATCTCATCAGAACGTTTCAGCCGGTGAGACAGCAGTTAATTTTGTCCTTCAGGCGCAGGATGCTTATGATATTAAAGGTCAGATTGTCGATTCTATGAATCAGCCCTTAAAACAGGTTGTTGTAGAAATTCAGGCCAGTGATAATTCAAATCAATATGCTCGGGCACGAACAGATTCAGAGGGCTTTTTTACGCTTCAAGGCCTTCCCCGAGGATCAAACTATATTCTCTGGGTATGGCCAAAAACTGATATGCCATTGGCCTATTATCGTGCCACACAGATCAGTATCCCCAATCCAAACTTTTTTCAAATTATATTGAAAACCGCTTCAAACTTTGGCGGAAGAATTGTTGATGATTATTCCAATGACGCCATTTCAGATGCTGAAATCACAGTTTTTTCTGAACAGACTGGATTTTTTCAAACAACGCAAAGTGATTCCACCGGCGTTTATACAATTACCAATGCGCCACTTGCTCGAGATTACCGCATTGTCGTACAACATCAATCGTATCTGGATCAGGAATATCGTGTCCAATCTCCCCATGCACAGCTCAATTTTAAAATGCCGGCCAGTGGATGTATTTATGGCGAATTAAACAGTTCTGAAACTGGCAGTCCGGTTTCTGATGCCACTGTATCTGTTTTTTCCAAAGCCTATGACAGTGCGCCAGATTATATAGGGACAGCGCAATCGAATATCAATGGGCAATTTGAGGTCTGCAATTTGAGAATGCGTGACACCAATGGACGACAGGTGGATGATTATCAGCTTGATGTTTCAGCCATTGATTATCCCATTCAAACCCGAGGCGGGCTTCGGGTGGGCACAGGTGTTAATTTGCTCCTGGAAAGCAATCCGCAATATGAATTGGCTGGCAAAATTGATCATACATTGGAGTTGAATTTAATTTTGAAAATTTTTGATAAAAACAGCCAGTTCATTCAAAGCACCCGAATTGAAAACAATGAATTTCATATTTCCGGCCTGAATCCTGAATCTGGATATCGTATCAATGTCAAAGCATGGGGATCAGGCAATGAACCTGTTATTGATGCCTGGGTCGCGGCATCTGGACGTCTGGTTGATAATGAAAGCAATGGTAAATTATTTGTGACTGGTGCGGATATCAACATTATTCTGAGCGGCAGTGCAGGAAAAAAACGATCTGTAACATCTGACAAAAAAGGTCCTGGACCGGTACGTGATTTGCGATGTTTGACACATCCTTACGTAACAGTAAACAATCGGCTTCGCACGATGGCCAGCGCCATTCCGGCTGAAGTTAACAATCGTCCAAATGTTGACATGACCTGGGACCCACCAGAGGGGGATAATGTTGAAGGCTATTACTATTCATTTAATAAAGCATCCGCGCATACACTAAATGAATTCAATACAGTCGATAAACCACCAGTGAGAACACGAAAAATTACCAGCCGCGATCTTGAAGGTGATGATGTTTCTTATTATTTTCATGTGGCAGCGGTAGATAAAGCCGGACGTGTTGGAGACACTGTATCCATTGCATTTCGTATTGATACCCAGGCACCCACCAATATTAATGTATTCCTGCCATCTGGCACCCTGACACGCGATGTCAATCTTTCATTGGGGGCTTCAGGTGCTGCAGAAATGTATATCAGTAATGTCAGTTTTTCAAGCGGTGGCATATGGGAAAGATTGAGAACTAAAAAGCAGTGGCAATTGTCTGGTGAGAGCGGTTCTAAAAAGGTATTCGTGGGGTTTCGGGACAGAGCCAAAAATATGTCAGAAACTTTTGGGCATACGATCCTGAATGTCGGTGCAAATGAGCATACTATTACGATTAAAGCCAATGCCTATGGCAACGTTACCCCTACACAAATTGTTGTCAATGACAAGGACAGCCCTGTAATCAAAATTACACCCAATGCAGGATATCAAGTGTCACGCATGACATTAGATGATCGGGCCATACAATATGCAGGCATGGGATATATCTTTTCACCGGTTACAGATGATCATATTCTGTCAGTCACCTTTAAACCCATTGAACATATGGTATATATTTCAAGCTCTGACAATGGTATTGTCATTCCTGCCGGACCAGTGGCTGTAGAACATGATCATTCGCTTTCATTAGAATTTGAGGCGGATAGTGGTTTTGCGCTTTCTCATATTACTGTTGAAGGCACTCCCCATGAAATTACAGGCCAGACATACCAACTGGAACATATTCAGAGCGATGTTCATTTAACCGCCCATTTTAATCCGGCATATACAATCTCTGCAACTGCCGGAAGTAATGGGAATGTAGAACCAAAAGCAGCGTCTGTTTTTAATGGAAAATCACAAACCTTTACCTTTGAGCCTTCGTCAGGCTATGGTGTATCAAAATTGTGGATTGATGATATTGAAACACCCATTCAGGGGAATCGCTATACCTTTTATAATGTTGATGACAATCATATGCTGTATGTGCAATTTGAAACAGCCCGGTATGAAATTGTCGCCTTATCTGGCGCCAATGGTCACATTTCACCCAAAGGCACGATTTCTGTTCCGGGTATGAGCAAAAAAGTATTTCAGATGACGCCTGATGAGGGTTACATGATTGATCAGGTGTTGGTTGATGAGGTGCCGGTGACAATATCCGATAATTCCTACACACTTGAAGATATTGATGCCAATCACAAAATATTTGCGACTTTCCGACGTCTGAATTATCCGCCGCAAGTGAATTCAGGAACAGAAACGTTGAACGAAGATCAACGTTTTGATGGTAAACTCATTGCCACAGATCCAAATGAAAAGGACATCCTCACATTTGCAATCAGCCAGCAACCCATACATGGATCAATCAATTTAAATACACAAACCGGAGATTATGTATATCAGCCGGCAAGCAATTACAATGGTACAGATTCCTTTCAATACATGGCAAATGATGGTCTGGTGTTATCTGAAGCAGCCACGATTGATTTTAACATCTTAGCTGTCAATGATGCCCCCGAAGCGCATTCAGACACGCTGTCAGCAAAAGAGGATGTTGCGACACTGTATACACTGACTGCAACCGATGTGGATAATGACAGCATCACCTATGAAATTTTGAACCTGCCGGAAAAAGGTCAAATTACCTTGACAAATGCTGAAAAGGGATACTGTGTATTTCGACCCTTTGATAACGTTGTGGGCCGAGATGAATTTACATTTAAAGCCAGTGATGGTCATCTGGATTCCAGTGTCGCAACAATTCAGATCATAATCAACAATGAAAATGATCCGCCAGTCATTCAAAGTCAAAACCTGACAATTGATGAAGACACGCCATATACCATCGTATTATCAGTCAACGACCCTGAAAATGATCCCTTGTTTTTTCAAATGGTATTCACCGGCCAAAATGGGAATGCAACAATTATTGATCCCATTAAAGGAACAGTCATATATACCCCCAAACCAAATGTATCTGGTGATGATTTCTTTGTCTATTCAGTGACTGATAATCAATCTGAGGCGCAATCTGCAACAGTGACTGTTTCCATTGCGCCTGTAAACGATCCGCCTGTGGCATTACAACAACAAATTGATATTTTTGCCAATGCCTCAATGACAATCACCCTAACAGCTTACGATATCGACAGCCCGACAGAAGGATTTACCTATGAACTCATTGATACGCCAATCCATGGATATGCGACCGGTAATCCACCTTCGATAACCTACCAGCCTAACAATAATTACATTGGGCTGGATCAGCTGACATTTATTGTTCATGATAATGAAGGTAAAAGTGATACTGGCATTATCAAATTTAATGTATTGTCACCACCTGATGCCATTGGTACAGAGGATCATGAGTTACCGATTGATTTGCCCGTGTATGTCGTTATTGATCCATCAACAACGCAATATGGTGAATTGACAGGTACGCCACCCAATTTGATTTATCGACCCAATGAAAATTTCTTTGGAAAGGATACCTTTACATACACAATTAATGATCAGAAAAAAACGTATGTTGTTTATATATCTCCGGTGAATGATGCACCTGTTATTGAGATAGAAAAGCCCACACCCCCGCTTCAAACCAATGAAGATATCCCCCTGGTAATTGATATTAATGCTTTCGATAATGATAATGATGAATTACAGGTAAAATGGGAACAACCCGCGCATGGTTCGGTTACCGGCAATGCTTCTCAGATTGTTTATTCTCCATACCCCAGTTATAGTGGTCGGGATTCCTTTTGGGTGGATGCATTTGATGGTTATGTGACCACACGCCTGACCATTGATATTCTGGTTGGAAAGGTCAATAATGCACCCATTGCCACTGATCGCACACTTGAGGGGCTTGAAGATCAATCCATGGAAATATTTCTTCAGGCCATGGACCCGGATAATGATGCCATTTCATATACAATTGCGACCTTTCCCACTCATGGCAGTTTATCAGGAACACCGCCCTCAGTGATATATCAACCAGCGGAAAACTATCATGGCCAGGATGCATTTGGATTTACTGCCAGTGATGGCGTATTGTCATCAAATATCGGCCAGATTCAGATAAATCTTTTACCGCAAAACGATGCACCCATCGCGCTGAATTCATTACTGGATGCGGTTGAGGACACACCGGCGGTCAGTAGCTTTTTAGCAAATGATATTGATCAGGATGCATTGACATTTATGATTATTCAGAAAGGGCATCTTGGGGAAACCATTCTCACCAATTCATCAACAGGAGAATTTACTTACACACCATTTACAAACCTTTATGGGGTGGATATCGTTCAATTTCAGGTCATGGATGCCCAGTCTCAATCCAATGTGGGACAGGTCAGTATTACCATTGCGCCTGTAAATGATTCCCCAACTGCACAGCCTTCCGAGTTTGAAACTGAAGAAGATATTCCATTTGATGCCACTTTAATTGCCCAGGATATTGACAGTGATCAGCTTGCGTTTAAAATTGTGGATTCCCCAAAATTGGGACATATTGCCATTGGCGGTACAGGTCATTTTTCGTACACCCCTTTTGAAAATGTTTCTGGCCAGGATCAGTTTACATTTAAAGTACAGGATGCCCATGGCGGCCAATCAGCCCGCACACAGGTGACGATTGATATTCATGCGGTCAATGATGCCCCGATTGCGCAATCATTTTCAATTCAAATGGATGAAGATACCAGCTTTACAGGTTTACTGCATGGCGTTGATATTGATTCGTCATCCTTATCCTATTCAATTGTGACATTACCGCAAAAAGGCACTGTAGATTTATTGAATCAAGAAACAGGAAAATTTGTCTACATTCCTCATGCCAATGTTTCTGGTGATGATAATTTTACGTATCACTTGAGCGATGGCATCCAACGTTCCGAATTTGCCACTGTTTCTGTATGGATCACACCTGTCAACGATTCTCCCATTCTGGAAAGCCAGAATGTTGAGATTGAACAAGATCAAGAGGCCCATATTACCTTGATGGCTGAAGATGCAGACAATGACTCTTTAAGCTACAAGATCATTACAATACCAGATCATGGCACGGCCAGTATTGATGGTGCAGGCGTCAATTATATGCCGCTTACCGGATTTTTGGGCGTTGATACCTTGACTGTCAATGCCTTTGATGGAAAAGTCGATTCAAAAACTGCCACCATTCAAATATGGGTGGGGATTCATCAGGTCGATGTCATTTTAACTGAAGATGAACCCATTCGCATTACATTACCCGAACAGGTGAGTGTCGTTCAAATGCCCGATAAAGGCATGATCACCCAGGATGAAGGACATTATGCATATCATCCCAATGAAAATGAATTTGGGTATGATTCGTTTTATTACACATCAACACCAGATGCCAGCAGTGTAAGCATGACAATATTTATCAAACCGGTGAATGATCCGCCTTCGATTACTGTCCAGGATTCATTTATCATTACTGAAGATCAGGATTATCAACTTCAGGTTGAAATCTTTGATCCGGAAACATCCTCAGATCAATTAATTACGTCTGTGACAGATGCCCCTGATCATGGCAAAATACAATGGATTGATGATTCCATCCAATATCAACCCTTTTCTGACTATAATGGAGCGGATGCGTTTACCATTCGTGTATCTGATGGATTTGAAAACAGTTTTGTATCCAAAACAATTCAGGTTACGATTCTGCCATCAAATGATATTCCCCGCCCTATTGCGCAATCAGTTAACATGTTCGAGGATCAATCAAAAGAGATACAATTACGTGCAACTGATTTAGAAAATGACCCCATTAAATACGTAATCTATGAAAAGACAAAGCATGGCACAATTACCGGCATACCACCCGACTTGATATATACGCCTGAAAAGGACTTTTTTGGCAAAGATTATTTGTATTTCACTGCCAGTGACAGTGAAGGAACATCACAACCGCAACCGATTACCATTGTCGTGTTGGGCACACAAGACAGGCCTGTTGCACACGATTCAAGTCTGGAAGTACCACAAGATGTTGTTCAAATTTCAGGGCAACTCTTTGCCAGCGACCCGGATAATGATTTATTGATATATTCCATTGTCACACAAGCGGGGAAAGGGCATGCAAATCTCACCAATCCAACGCAGGGGACATTTGTCTACACGCCACATCCAGGCATGTCTGGAGAAGATTTGTTGACATTTCATGTCAGCGACAATTATGAAACTTCCAACCTGGGACTGGTGACAATTCAAATAGCAGATAGTACCTTATTATATCATCAATTAAATATATCAATCGTAGGAGATTATCTGGATGGGGACACGTATAGTTACAGCATTGTCAACACGCAATCCAATGTTGTTGTCAAGCAGGACCAGGTCAACACATCGCAAATATCTCAATATCTGCCTGAAAATGATTATGCGTTTCATTTTTCAGGGGAGCAATATCAATACCTGTCTCATACATTCGAATTGTTGGCAGATATGACGATCCCTATTATCGTTCAGAACAACCCGGATGTTTTTCGGTTCACCATTAATTTAAAAGGAGATTACATTGATGATGAACCAGTGACAGTGCGTATTCTGAATGCCAATACAAATAAAGTACTTCAAACAATTTCAACATCATCCTCCCTGATTTCCACAAGATGGATTGCCGGTATTTATAAATACAGTGTTCAGGGAGACAAGTATGAACCTTATCAATCCCCTGCAGTTTATTTGGATAAAGATAAGACTGTTGAAGCTGCCCTGATACGCCAATCAGACACGCAATTGACAATCAATTTGACAGGCGATTACCAAAATGGCGATCCCTATGCATACCAAGTAATCAATGCAGCCAATGGCCTGATTGTCAGACAGGGGCAAAACAATATCCAGACATTGCCTGTCTTTCTGGGTCAGGGCAATTACCGAATATTCATTATTGCCGATAATTACGATCCTTTGGAATGTGCGTATAACAATCAAAAATTGATCCATTTTGTGCCAGACATGCAAATTCAGGCATCACTGACCCAATCGTCATTTACACAAAAGGCACCATTTGTGGGCGTATCATATCAGCGGACTGATGAAGGACTGGACATGCAATTTGATCCTGAAAATTTTATTGATGGCATGACAGTTACCTTAAATAATGCAACCATTGCCAGTCATACAAATCAGCCCCTGTCCTACGAATGGAAAAAGAGCAATCCTGGCATGACACCCACTGTCATTGATGGTGACAGTTATTACGAACTGTATTTTGAATTTTTTGATGGGAATTCCAACGTACACGATTATCCAGTGACATTTATCGATTATGAATCAGAAGCCAATAAAATCAATGATCGTTCTGACGATCAGAAAAGTCTGGAAGCACAATATGGTGATGCAGGTACCATTGCCAATGCCCATAAAACGTTTTATCCGCTCATTGGCACCCGCCTGGATATTCAAATTAAAAATACCATGGGAGAAGAACAACCCCTTACGATTGAAATACCTCCCCTTCCACTGGATTATTTATTTATTGATAACAGCACATCAGATACCCCCGGACAAATGATGTACAGAGCATCAGATGATACCTATCGCATCCTGTCAGATTCTACTGATAAAGACTTACATCCCGCGCCCGGACAAAAACTCAGTGTAATTATCCATCATTATTGTTTTGCGCAAAGTGCCGGAAGTGGTGCGATGATATCCTTTAAAATGGCCGAGGGAAAATATGCAGGCGCACGGGTCCGGTACAATCCAATTTTTAGAGATGGCCGATTGAGTGAAAACAACAATGAATCCTCACCAGAAATTAAAGTACCCCTGCTTCTAAATAAAGAATCGCCGCATTATGAAGAATTGAACAATTATTTAACAGGGACTGACGCCCGATCATTCTTAATTGGCGAGCGGGGAGATGGAAAAACCGGATTGAAACAGACTGAATTACAATTTGAAAAAATACATAATGTCGTCTATATAAAGATGACCCATTTGACAATTGTCGGCTTTGATATTGTGAAAGACGTTACTCCAGAGCCCGAGCCTGAAACACCGCAAGGCGGGGATAGCGGCGGTGGATGCTTTATTGAGGCCTGTTTGCCTGGTGCCCGATAGTAAGTAAGAATGCTCTGAAAATAAGTTCCCCATTTGAAAAAATGTTCATCGGGGTTTTTGTTCTGTAGAGACGTAGCATGCTACGTCTCTACGTGCCAATCGATTATATGTTAAAGATAAAAGGGGAAATTAATTTTCGAGCATTCCTAAAATAAGAAGATTAAGATTATCCCAAATAAATATAAATAAAGATTGCAACACAAATTTTTGCGTTAGCGTATTTCGTAAGAAAATGATAAGTTTTCAACAAAATGTTGCATTAAAACCAAACCTGTAATCGTAGCCGTTTCAGCTCTTAAAATACGCGGCCCTAAAGATGAAATCATCAACCCCGCATCTCTTGCGCAGGCAACCTCATTTTCTGAAAAACCACCTTCTGGACCAAATACCAGAATAATTGAATCTGGATAAGGCTTTTTGGGCTGTAATATCGGATTATCAGAGTTTTCCCAAAAAAAATATCCATGCTGCATTTCTGAAGACAAAGAAAGCATATCATGCATGTCCAATAATTGATCGTGAATCTCTGGAATATGTCCATTACATTGCTGGGCTGCTGATTTTGCAATCTTTTGCCATCGTTGAATTTTTTGTTTCATTCGAGCAGCATTGGGTCGAGATGTGCTTCTTTCTGATAGATATGAAATCCAACGACTGACCCCCAACTCAGTTGTCTGACGAATGAGTTGGTCCATTTTTTTTTCCTTTAGCATGGATTGTGCGATGGTAATATGCGTTTTGGGTTGGATAATTGTCTGATCTGATTGAATGATCTTTGTACAAACTTGTTTGTTTGTTATTTTCTCAATGCGCGCCTGATATGTCTGACCATTTTGGGTAATCAATTGGATGGGGTCTTCTTTTTTCAAGCGCAATACATTCTTTATGTGGTGGACATCCCTACCTTTTATAATTGCATCATCTTTATCAATTGAATGATTAGATATAAAAAAACGTCTCATTGATTTTCAGGTGGCCATATGGTTAAAATATTTTTCGAAAAAATTAAATCTTCTGGTGTGGTTATTTTGATATTTAATGTGTGTCCGGGCAAAATATATACTTTTTCGCCCATCCATTCCATTAGCATGGCATCATCTGTGGCGAACAAACCCGAAGTCATCGCACATTCATGCGCTTGCCTGATTAAAGCATATGAAAAGGCCTGTGGTGTTTGTGCCATTAGCAGGCTATTACGATCAATGGATTTTTTTATACAGTTATTATGATCAACCTGTTTAACTGTATCGCGTGGTTTTATCCCAAATATCACCGCTTTTTTTTCTCTGGCTTGCCTGATAATCAGTGATATCTGTCCGGGCGTAATAAAGGGCCGAACACCATCGTGGATAGCCACGATGTCAGAAAACCCGTCAATCGCTTGTAAACCAGCGTACACAGATTCTTGACGACTATCCCCGCCATTGATACAAAATATTTTTGATTTGTTTGATTCATCAAAGGATCGTTCTTTAAGCAGTGGCGCAATAATTTCATCTTCACATGTTTTTTTAAATAACTTGGGGACAACAACAACTATTTTATCTATATCCTGGCATTGAATAAAAGGTCTTAAGGTATAATGAAGTATGGGACGATTGGCAAGTTCCAAAAACTGTTTTGGCATGTTCGTTTTCATGCGCTGGCCGCTACCTGCGGCAACGATAATTGCAGCATTCCCAGTTTGTTTCATTTCAAATAACTCAGCACTTTTGGAAATGGGGTCTCAGCACCAAAGGTTTCTTCACAATAGTTTAGCTTTGCCAGACGTTCAATATCCTTAAGCGCACGCGCATCACCTTTGAATGTTACATTCTTTATTTTTTCTTTTTGAATTAATCCACCCGCCCACTGCATATCTAAAACGCTTCCTGCATCAAATATTTTCTCTCCAATACAAAGTGTTACTTTTCCGCCATAATGTTCCACAATTTTTGCCACCAAAAGGCTGGGGCGCATATGAAATCCTTTTGGCGTGGGGACAGGTACAAGAATTTCTGATTGGTTGATATTTTCGTTCAAAATTTCGCTGGCCCATTCTTTTCCGGATAATAAAAAAATACAAACATAATATAATCCAAAATTAATTGTTCGATCTAATAGCTGGTCGGAATTAACCAGATTGCCAAGTTTTGTTTTAACCTGTTTATATATATCTTTGTTACCCGCATCAACGATATGACGTTCATAAAAATGTAACAATCGGCCCATCATTTTTAATAAATGAAGTGGAATTGAAAAAGCGGCTCTTAACCTTCGAAGTTTCAAGTCGCATACCTGGCCGCGCCCATACACCACATAGGAATCGAAATAGGATTGCAGATTATGAACGACCATTTCAAAGCGTCTGATTTCAACTTCATTGATAACTGATGGCACCATTTCTCTTATTTTATATATGGGATAAGGTTCTTCAAACGCATGCTGATCAAAGTTTTTGACAAGGTTTAAATAATCATTGGCAATTTTTAAATAATTTTTACGAAGCTCTTCTTTTTTGAGTCGATCAAAGTCTTCATCTATGTCAAATTCGAGCTCATCAGTTGCTGAAAGTCCTGGAAAATACTCACATGTCTGAATTTCAGGAATCGTTAATCCAAGATTTTTCGCTTCATCTACGATAACATCCGAAAGATTGATGATGGTACGCGTAATAAACTTATGGCTTTCTTCACAATCATTTGCAAATAATTCAGGTTTGTCTATCATATATTGACACAAACGATTGGTAATATGCCGCAATGAACATCCAGCAAGACTTAAATGCCTGATTGTTGCTGTTAACTCACGATAGAAATACCATTTTTTACAGGATTTTGCTCCATGAAAATCCAAAAAATCTTCAAGCAAGTGTGATGTTGAAATTAATCTGGAATATAGTTTTTTGGTAAAAATATCATGACCATAGGCATTTTTTTGGATATGCACAAATGTGATCAGAAATTCTTGAGAAAACAAACTGGCTTTTTCTTCAAAGCTCAGTTGATCAATGGATTCTTTGGAAAAAGGCTGATCTTTTGGATAAAGATCATATAATTTTCCGATCAGATCAAAAATTTCAGTTTTTAATTGTTCATAAAATGCCATTTGGTTTTCCATATTTTGTTGAAAAATGTGCCATATCCCCTTCATTCATTCTCCCATTAAAACATGTCTTTTTCAGTTTCCTGAACCAAAGAATCAATTCTTTTTTTCAAGGTTTTTGGAAGTCCTTTTATATCAATATTTAGAAAACCACGAACAATTGTGGAAACGGCTGTTTCTTCGTCAAGCCCACGCGCCATGAGATATTCGATTTCTTCAGGATCTATTTTTCCAACCGCTGCTTCATGAGACATTTCAACGCCAGGCACATACCCTTCAATTTCTGGAATGGCATGCATTAAACCATCATTAAGAATCAAACCTTTACATTCTAAATGTGCGCGAATGTCTGTTGATTTTCCAACAAGACTCCCTCTTGCGATAATTGTTCCGCCTGATACAATTGCTCTGGAAATTATTTCAGCGCGAGATTTGGGTGCTTGAAGAATCACTTTTCCGCCTATATCGATATGACTTTCAGGATGAGATACAATAACACTGTTCATGCGGGCAATCGCCCCTTTTCCTTTCAAAATTGTCGTGGGATACATTTGAAGTGAGCCTGCTGGTCGAAGGCAAATATAATTGGAAATAAATATGCCGCCTTCCTCAACATAAACTGTCGTTCTCGGGCGAACATCAACGTTTTTACCCCAATCATGAATCATGGTAAAAGTCAGGCATGCATTTTTTTTGACATAAAATTCAGATACACCAATATGAAGGCCTGTGTTTAAGTGTGGGGCTGTTGAACATCCTGTAATGACTTTTAAATCGGAATCTTCTTCCGCAATAACCAGGTTATGTACATTTTGTGAAATACTATCATTGGCAATATGCAAACAGGATTGAACAGGCTGCTCAGTTTTTACACCGGCTTGCGAACGAATAAAATAGCCATCATGGGGGGTCAGCCCCACTTTTGCTGTATATTTATCTGTGTCAACCGCAACCCCTTTCCAGGCATATTGATCGATATCATCAATATCTTTTAGCGCCTGAGAATATTTCATGATATCAATACCCTTTTGGTGAGAATGACAATGAATAACCGAGTGATCTTTCTGAATAAATGTTGCAGGAGATTCATTATTGGTATCAATGCCGACATCCAGAAATCGATTTGCATCAGTTGATTCCACCTGAGACAGTTGATCAAGATACTGATGTTCATCTGAGGAATGAACAAATTGATTCAAATTAATATCTTTACCTAAAGCGGCTTTTTTTTCGACAGCCTGCTCTGCTTTTTGGTTTAGTAATTCATGCATTCGACACACTCCCTGTAGCCGTATTCATCAATCCATTTGAGAATCTCGCGGGCATTTCTTTTGCAACACATGACCCCATCAAAAAGCACCTGGCCTTTATCCGCAGTAATGTAGTTTAAGATATGACCAGTATGGGTAATCACCAATGCCGATTTTCGGTTTTCACGAACAATTTCAATATGTTTTTTGGGTTTCGTTGTGGGCATTTTGTTAATCCCACGATTCAGTAACATATTGATCGCTTCTCCCACAATGGCCATGCTTTCGAGATCCACACCAGATTCAGGTTCATCCAATAAAAGCAAATCCGGCTGTTGGGCCATGAGTTGAAGCAGTTCAGATCTTTTAATTTCACCGCCTGACAGGCCATGGTTGACATCACGATCCAAAAATTCTGTTGCTTGAAGCTGATCCGCTGCTTTTTCAATATCAATTTTATATGTACGATGACACATCTCAGTAAGGGTTCGTGTTTTCAGCCCATTAATTGTGGGTGGTCTCTGAAAGGCAACACCAATTCCTAATCGTGCTCTTTCATGAACAGGCATATACGTAATATCCTGGCCTTGAAACGTGATTTTGCCATGTGTCACCTTGTAACCAGAAAACCCCATAATTGTCATCATCAAACTGGTTTTTCCGGATCCATTGGGTCCAAAAAGAATGTGGGTTTCTCCTTCAGGAATTTCCATGTTGATGCGGTTTAGAATTTTCTTTCCAGCTACTTCTACACCTAAATCTTCTATTGTAAGCATTACATTTTGCCCTGTTTGTTTTTAAGGGAATCATCGAAAAATACGTTCCCCATTTATCTTGAACGTATAAGCGTTCGGCACGTAGAGACGTAGCATGCTACATCTCTACAGTACAAAAACCCCGATGAACATTTTTTAAAATGGGGAACTTGTTTTCAGAGCATTCCTAAGCAATTTTTTTGAAAATAATTCGACATAATCATAAAGAAACCGGCCAAAGCAAGCCATAAGCCGAATTCTGTTCTGACTGGTTTCAGTCAGTGACGATCATTCATCTAAGGATATCAATCACTTGATATCTCATGCGACCTACCCGAAAACTCGAACGGGCTATTCTCAGACGTTTTTCTATTTGGTCTTGCATCGGGTGGGGTTTACATAGCATTTTCGGTCACCCGAAAAACTGGTGAGCTCTTACCTCGCCGTTTCACCCTTACCTGTTTGAATTCAATAATGAATTCATCATCGGCGGTATACTTTCTGTTGCACTTTCCTTCACGTCACCGCGACTTCACGTTATGAAGCACCCTGCCCTGTGATGTTCGGACTTTCCTCCAATATACTCATTGGCGATCGTCTGGCTTCCTTTGACCGGTAATTGTAATGTTTTTTATTCACTTTTTACTTTTTTTAATGGAAATTCGCTGTAGGACATATACACGTTCTCCGATTGGTCACGTTTTATCTTCATCCCGCCAAATCAAAAATCGCTGACATGTCATACAATAGTTTATTTCTTTTGATTTTCGCAATTCAATAACATATTGAGCGGGGATATTTGTATGGCATGCACTACAGGTTCCTTTTTCTACAAATCCGACAGCCACTCCTTTACTGACTTTTCTGAGATAATCATAACGTTTTTTTATATTTGCAGGTAATTGTATTTCAAGATCTTTTTTCTCTGAAGCCAGTTTTTCGAACTGTTGCTCAATTTCTTTGCGCCTGGCGTTATAAATCTTATTTTCTTCATCAAGCTTTTCCTTAAGAGATTGAATTTTTCCTTTTTCCTGTTCCACGAAATTCGTCGCTTCTTCCTTTTCATACATGCATTTAAGCACTTCTTCCTCTAAAACGACATTCTTCTTTTCTGTTTCCTCAATTTCTTTCAGTAATGCCTGATATTCCTTATTGGACTTTATGGATTTAATTTTTTCACGACTTCGTTCTAAATGTTGTTCATTGTCCTTAATATCCGATTCATAAGTGCGCTGTTTTTTTTCACAGTTATTTAATTGTTTTTCAGCGTCTTCAAATTTTTGTTGAAGTTTTTTCAATTGTTGTTCAAGCTCTAATAAACTGTTTGGAGAACTTTGAAGCTGACTTTCAATTGATTCGTATTGTGTGTCAATTTTCTGAAGTTTACATAAAGTTTGAATTATTGTATCCACAACACCTCTCTCTTTCACGTTTTTAAATAAAAAGGATTACGCTCTACAGGACATGGCAGAATTTCAACTGTCCATTGACGCTTCTCCATTTCTGTTAGTAATTTGGGTACAAGATCATCAATAAAAATATGTTCACTTTCAAAATGCGCGACATCAATAGCACCTAACTGATGCATTTCAATACTGCGCGCATCATGATATTTTAAATCCCCGGTAACATAAGCCTGAACCCCCAGTGATACGACCTTATCAATTAAGCTTCCCCCGCTACCGGAACAAACCGCCAGTTGATTGACAATTAATTCGGGATCACCAATCACACGAACATAGGACAGGTTTAAACACTTGATAATATGATCAGCAAGTTCTTGAAGGCGCATCGGTGTTTTTAAATGACCGACTCTACCCAGCCCATCACTACTGTCAGATACCTGATTAAGTGGATAAATGTCATAAGCAACTGTCTCATAAGGATGATTTTTTTCGAGATGATTGATGATGGCCGGTGCATTTTTCAATGAAATAATCGTCTCAATACGACATTCTTTTGTTTCTTCAAATTGACCTTTTTTCCCCAAAAAGGGCTTTGATAATTCAGTTGGCTGGAACGTACCAATACCATCACTTTTAAATGCACATTTTTCGTATTGCCCAATCACACCGGCATTCTTTTCAAACAGGGCATCCATCACCTGTTGAACATGGGAGTTTGGTACAAATACAACAAGTTTGGCTTTATCTGAAGATTTTTCCGGAATCATGGGACGGATATCTAACAAATTTAATTTATTTGCCAAAAGGTCATTGATTCCGCCTGTCACTTTATCCAGATTGGTATGCGCTGAATAAATCGCAATTTTATGTGAAATTGCATCTGCAATAATTTTTGATTCGGGTTTGGATAAATCAATCGACTTGATCGGATGAAAAAAAAGTGGATGATGCGTTATGATTAGATCAATATTTTGGTTGATGGCAGCTTGAATCACCTCAGGTATGGGATCCAGAGCAACCCAGATACGTTGAACCGGCCATGTTGGATCGCCAATTTGAAGACCAACGTTATCCCATGACTCGGCTAAATTGGGAGGTGCAATTTTTTTCATTACACCAATAATATCGTTTACCGTGATGCGCATGAATCCTTCCTGGTCTTTTCCGAGCAGGGTTTTTGAAATATTTAATAATTCTTTTTTGCATTATATCATTACTTTTCAAGAACAATTTAATCAAATATGGGCCCACCTGGAATCGAACCAGGGACCTACCGGTTATGAGCCGGTGGCTCTGCCAAACTGAGCTATAGGCCCAAAGATTATTAAAATATAAAAGATCATGGGGTTTTAACGATTCTTTATTTTATTGTCAACAGATTTTATAAAATTATGCAATTTTTTTATATGACCTGCCGAATCGCTTGAACCCGATGACACAGATGTTCAAATTGTTCTGGATACAACGATTGTGCACCATCACTCAATGCTTTGTCAGGATCGTGATGCACCTCAACCATGATGCCATGTGCCCCAACAGCCACAGATGCCAGACTCAAAGGAAGGACCTGATCTCTGTGACCGCCTGCATGGCTGGGATCCATCATAATGGGCAGATGGGTTTCTTTTTTTACCACTGGAACGGCTGAAATATCCAATGTGTTTCGACTATGATTGACAAATGTTCGCACACCGCGTTCACACAAAATCACCTGCGTGTTTCCGCCTTCTAATATATATTCGGCCGCCATCAGCCATTCATCGATTGTTGCCGCCATGCCACGTTTCAGAAAAACTGGCTTTTTGGATTGACCGGCGCGTCGCAATAAACTGAAATTTTGCATATTTCGGGTGCCAATCTGAATAATATCTGTGTATGCTTCAACCAGATCAAAGGTTTGAAAATCCATGACCTCAGTAATAACAGGCATTCCAGTTTGCTCTCTGACCTTTGCCATTATTTTTAAGCCTTCCTCACCCAATCCCTGAAACGAATATGGAGAGGTTCTTGGTTTATAGGCACCGCCTCGAAATATATGTGCCCCCTTATTTACGATTGCTTCAGCAATTGTCATGGCCTGATCATAGGATTCAATGGCACAGGGACCGGCCATAACGACAAAATTATTTCCGCCAATTTGAACATCTCTTACATTTATAATGGTATCATCAGACGATAATTCTCGGCTGACCAGTTTATATGGTCGGGTCACTGCAATCACTTCTTTTACGCCTGGCATTCCTGAAAACATGGATGCATCTACCGCCCCCTTGTTATACAATACACCAATTGCAACACGTTCTCCGCCGGGTAAGGGACGTGCCTGATATTGTCTGGATTCGATTGCTGAAACAACATTGTCTATTTGATCCTTTGTTGCGGATCGTTGCATTACAATTAACATTTATTTACTCCTTAATGTTTTTTATGAAAAAAACAGGGTTCCAAAAAATTCGCTTATGGGGTTTATGTAATGTAGAGACGTAGCATGCGACGTCTCTACAATCTAAATTTGTTTAATCGATTGCACCAATCGCGAAAAATTCATTTCATATTTTTCAGGCGTAGAAAAATCAGCAACAAGCCTTTTATTCAGTCGCAATAGAATTTGATCTAAATTCGATCGAAGATTAATCAAACGTTCATTCTTAATGTTCAATGATTGGATTGAAACATACTTTTTTGATAAACGCGCGATTTCTTCAAAAATAAGATCAATACTCTTTTCAATATGGGCAATTAATGTTGATGCAAAATCAGGTGCTTGAAAATGCGGGTCAATCATAACTGGTATATATCGCATGACTTTAATATAATCTTCTTGTTGAAAAGTTTCCAATGTTTCCATCATGACCCAGGGAGATGCCAGGCTATTTTCAGATATAACTGACAACGTAATATCTGAACATTCGACTGAACGTTCTATAAATTCCTGAATATCATCACCAAATTTCATACGCTCAATATCAATGATTAATTGAATACCTGCATTTTCCAAATCCTTTTTCAAACGTTCTACAAATGCAAGATCTTTATGATTGTATGAAATAAATACTTTTTGAATGACCTGCTTTTCTGATGCGATCACTGTGTCACTCTCCTGGGTAGATTTAAGCATTTCCATTTCATGGATAAAATAATTTTTAATTTCAGTATTTGGAATTCTTAAACAACATAAGTGACTGTCAGAATAATTCGGATCAGACTTTTTTTCAGTAATGGTTAAATAACCAGAAAACAGTAATAGATTCCATACAGCATCACGAAAGGTATTTAACTCATTCATAACCAGATTCTCATCAATTTTTTTCCAAACAGGTTTGCCATCAATCAAGGCTTGAATATCACCTGTCTTTAACATATGCTCTTTAAAGATTAATTTCCGAATCAATCCATTCGCGCTCGTGTTGATCCAGTAAGGTTTGTTACCTGCTTTTGGATTGGCGCAATAATGTAAAACAGACCAGGGATTATAAATGGTATGATTACCAAATGTGTATCCATCGTAAGCCTTCTTGATAATGGACTCGTGATCCTCCAAATCATAATCTAACAATAGTTTTTGGATTTCATATTCGGTTATGCCAAAAAATTCGCTAAATTGATCATCAACAACAGTGAATACATCAAGATTGTTAAGTTCCGAAAATATAGATTCTCTTGCAACGCGGAGAATACCTGTTAAAACCCCTTTGTACAGATGATCATTGTCTTTATAGCCACTTCCAAGAAACTGACGCATGAAATTAATGATTTCTTCATAGTAACCACAGAGGTAGCCATGATGAATCGGGGTATCATATTCATCACAAAGAATAATGACCTTTTGATTATAGTATTTTCTTAAATGTTTACTCAAATTCTTTAAAGCCAATGCAAAAGCGCCCTGATCAGCTTCTCGCCGCATAATAGATTTAAAATCTGATTTGTCTTGTGTATTTAGTATACCAGAATCCAATAAATATTCATGGCATATATATTCAGATGCAATAATATGGGTAAAAAAAGAAAAACATTCTTGCCAGTTTAAACCAGTGCAATGCCTGAGTGAAATGAATATAACCGGGTATTTTCCTTGAAATTTCCAGGTTTCCTGGTTTTGTATTGCAAGTCCATTAAATAAATGGGCATTTGAAGGATCTGATTTTTCAAAAAAATATCGCATCATAGATAAATTACAGGTCTTACCAAATCGTCTGGGACGCGGAAAAAGTAGAATGTCGCTGCTGCCAATTATTAAATGATGAATAAGCATGGATTTATCAATGAAATAATAATCATCCTCAATAATTGATTTAAAGTCTGACCGATTCAGTGGAAATCGTTTTCGTGCATTTAATTGCATGGTCTTCTCCTTAAATTTTTCATCAATGAACACAACACCCGATGGGCGCATTCCCAAAAAGTCGGACATTAATTGATGATCATTGAAAAATGATATATTCCGGCAAATCCAAGAACAGCGTAGGGCTAAAGCCCAACGCTGAATGGAAAAAGGACGCTAAAGCGCCC
>Ga0272440_1000269_pt1 | contig 43897 bp, 24 predicted proteins | sample SSMMMBAug17_FD_192440 | JGI IMG/M metagenome (GOLD analysis project Ga0272440, IMG submission 192440) | Marine sediment archaeal communities from Little Sippewissett salt marsh, Falmouth, MA, United States - SSM-MMB-Aug17 | ecosystem: Environmental > Aquatic > Marine > Wetlands > Sediment ...
TTCATACACATCATTTTTTTTATTCACCGTGTATTGAACAGAAAGGGATTTCTGATTTAATGGAAGCATTTCCCCTTTGATGATTGAAGGTTGCAACTGAGATTCTCGAACGTCATCATTATATGAAACAATAAATCCGACATTGTGTAGTAGTGCATTGATTTGATAAGGTTTATTGTTTGAATTGATTGTCCCTTCCCACACAAGAGCTCTTGTATAGCCCTCAAATATAGATTGATTCCAGACTTGAGTATGAATAATGATATCATTGTTTGATTGCCTTCGGATTTCACATTGTCCAGAATAGTCTCCCCACAAATTATCAGAACCAGTGATGGCATAAATACCATATATTTCAGAATTGTTTTCTTTATGCTCTGCCAGTTGTTGTAGCTGGCAAATGATATCTGATAAGGCAATGATGCCATCATTCCCGATATCACATTGCTCTGGCAGTACTTGAATAATGGTATCATTTGAAAGATTTTTTAAGCTTGAAATGACATCGGATAAAGTTATCGAAGATGAAAAAGCTGTATCTGACAGACTCATTACAATAAAACTAATCATTACGATTAAGAAATAAGAGCAAAAAAAACATAAATTAAAAAATGGATTCAATTTCGCTTTAATATGCAGTAACATTATGCTTCTCCTGTTATTTTCGTTTTTTTTAAAAATTATAATGCTGCCTGTATCAGAGCTTCCTGATATCTTTTTAGAGTGTATCCGAATCTCTCAACGTTTGATTTTCATAAATTAAAAAAAGTATTTTTTTTAAATCAATTCAATTATTGATATCAGTTTGCTATTTTTAATTTCATTTTGTTGCTGTAATGAAAATTCACGCAGCACAAAACCTAATTCTATTGAAGTGTATGATAATTTAAGATCGTGGAGTTTCGCATAAGAAATTATGCTGATACTTAAACTTAAAACAACAATAATCCAGTCAAGATTATCCCAAGAAAACGCAATAAATCGGCAACTAACAACGAACAATGAGATTAAAGACATAAAAATAACGTTTTCTAAAAAATCGTGCAACCATCGCTGTTGAATCTTATAACTATCAAAATCAGGTAATAAGAACTGTTTTACCGCTAATAATTGCTTATCAAAACAAACATTTTCTGAAAGATGCAGTTCATTGATCGCTATCATGTTTAATGAATCAACCGCTGATTTGGGAACATTTGAATGATTGTAAGTCAACGTTTTAAGCAGGTTTTTATTGATAATGTCTTTAATTGTATCAATCATAATTCCAACAATATAAATAAAGGGCACTGATGCAATCAAGCTGACAAATGTCGATTCGCGAATGTTTGAGAGGATGCTGATATAAAAAGATGTTTTTACACTTGATTGTAGAATAAGCGCACAAAGTGCTGTGAAATAACCGACAAAAAAATAAAAAGCACTTCGCCCCGTTACGATTTGATTAACGTTCATATTTTATATCCTTATGACAAAGAAACAATAAGATGATAATCTTCTAATGTTCTGAATTTAATTTTTTCTGAATCTTTTCAAAAAGATCTGTTTTTTTTATCCAAATAGTTTGCAAGTTTGGAATATCCTTTTTTAGCCTTAGTTAATGGTAGCACTTTGACATCATTATTGTCCATATAAACCATTACAACAGGTGAAATTTTATTTTCGACACGAAATTATTCATAAAAAATACCATCCTATCTTACTGCTTGCAAAAGCAGATTTTTTATGTACATATTCTCAATAAAAAATGTCATACTATAATATGGAGAAAACATTATGTCTTATAAAGATTGTTGCGATTGGACAGCCTGCAAAAAATGTGGTGAGTGTCTGATAAAATGCCCGGTCATTGACTTTAGCCGACAGGAAGCTATTGATGAAATTTCACTATTGATTGCCGGAAATCCATCAAAAAAAATTCTGTCTAAATGCACCTTATGTTTTAATTGTAATCACTATTGTTCACATGGGCTTCGTCCATATGAATTGATTCTCGATAATGTGATTAACAATCGTGGACAATGGATATCCAATTGTATTCCCTACTTTTTAAATGGAATGACGCCGAATTTTTTTCAGGATCAGTATGATCGATTAAGCGCATTAGAATTGGATATTTTACACCGATGGTCTGATATTCCTTCTGCATCAGATGACTTATTGTGGGTAGGATGCATTGGCCGGCTGAGCTGTATGGATATTGAGAAATCTTTTGTGTTAAAGGATTTGCCCAAATATGGTCCAATGGACTTGTGCTGCGGTGAACTTCATTATCGGTTTGGCTCCTGGACTGCCTATTCCAAAATGATTGAAAAAACAGTTGCACATTTTGAACGTCTGAATATTCAACGAATGGTATGCTATTGTGGGTCATGTTATAATCTTTTATCCAAAACAATGCCTGTTGTTTATGGCAAAAAATTACCTTTTAAATTGATTTCTATGTATCAATGGATTTTGGAAAAAGCTGAAAAAGGGGAACTAACAGTTACAAATCCATCAAACAAACGTGCTGCATTACACGAATCCTGCTATGTCAGCGAGCTGGAAAGTGATTACAGAAATACATTGTACCGTCTGTACGCACTGATTGGTGTGGAAATTTGTGAGATGAAACATACAGGAGATACCAATATTTCCTGTGGCTTAGCCAGTGCCGCCAGGGATTTGAATCTTTTGAAAAGTGTATTGCCAGCGCAAGTAAAACGATTTAAGGAAGCCAGAGAAACCAATGCCGATAGCATTGCATTGAATTGCCCAGGATGCTATTTGAGCATGGCAATGACAGCCCCAGTTTTTGGTATGAACCTATTGAACATGACAGAAGAAATCCTTTTAGCATTTGGTGATACCATACAAAAACCGCTATCCGGTCGAATATTTTCGATAATTAAAGAATTTGTTCTTCGAGCACCCCATTTAATTCAACAGTTTGATACTGAAAAATGGTAAAATATTCAATTGTATTTATGCAATATGAATTCCTTTTCGATCCACACTAAATGAAAGGGATCCAAAACCATAATGAAATGAACCTTTAGCGCGAACATTTCCACCAGAAAGTTCTAAACTTGCAGAGGTTCCTACCCCCCATACTTTTAAAGAAATGCTACCTGATGCACTTTTTAAAGCGCCTGATTTACTAAATGAGAATGAGGCATTTGAAAAGGTATGGCCACCCAGTTTTAAAGAACCGGTTGCCGTCAAATCGCCATTGTTGTTTTCATCAAATGACAACGTCGTTGATGCTGCGCCAGGAACTTGAAAGGTTGCAGTGACGGCTCCACTTGATGTGACTTCAATATTGGAAAATTGAGAACTCAGCTTGCTGACTTTGCTGTAAACTGAACCAAATTTATTCAAGAATTGATTTAAGTCTTGAGATGATGCTGCTTTTTTCACAAAATTTTTTAAAGAATTACCGGACAGTTTTTTTGCGTTAGCCACCAAATTGTCAAGATCATTTCCAGCTTTTGATGCTGCTTTGAGAAAATCATCCTTAATATCATCAGATATATCTTGGGTGTATGAAACCAGATCGTCAATGGAATCCCCAGCTGCGGCAGCTGCTTTCGCAAAATTTTCCCGGGAGGTTGAATTCAGATCGTTCAGTGTTTTTTTGAAATTATTGGCAACATCTCCACCAATTTCAAGTGCATTCTCCAGTCCTTTTGCAATATCGCTTACGAACTGAGTATTTGTTTCAGGTGTGACCGATACATTGGTTATATTAATTTTCCCTTTCATTATATCGCTTAGGTCAAGGCTCAATGATGTTGTAACCCCGAAGCCCGCTAACGTTTGACGTTGACTTAAGGAGAACTCACCAGAATCAGGATCGTAGGAAAAATCAGCTTGAGCCAAATCAATCCCTATGCCATAGTCACCAACGCCAAACCCAATACCACCGTTAACCGTTGCTGAAATTGCGTTTGTATCTGCATTATAAGTTACATCTGATAATTCCAGCGTTACACCAGCTCCAAATGAAAATCCACCAAAAGAAACCATTCGTTCATTTTTTTCATTCGTAAATGACTCGAATCTCATACCATTATAACTTAACGAATAGACATCTCTTTCCAGATCAAAAGAAACAAAAGCATCCACACTATCGGTATCTAAATTTATTCCCAGATTTGAAAGCGCTGATTTCATCTCATTAAAACCTGGAATAAAATCTGTATCTATGCCTGATTTAAGACTTGCTTCAAAATACTGACCGGTTACATTTTTATTGGCATTTTCATCAAAATAGGTACCATCAATCATTTTTGCTGTAAAACGAGTTAATGTGCCATCATCATTGTTTATATTTTTTGTAATATCAATTGTTTTTGTGCCATCATCTGATTTGGAAATATCAAAAGTAAAGCCATCGGTTTTAACACTGAAATTGTCTTGACCAGGATTAAAAACAATGGTTGTTGACGAAAGTTCTGTATCAACGTTAAGACCAACTTTACTTAAAGCCTTTTGTAATTGGTCAAAACCAGGAATCAGGTCTGTGGCTACAGAAGATGAGGTGGACAACATTAATGAAGTGCCGTTTAAGGTGCCATCGCTTGTTATGGAACCGTTCACTGATGTATTAACGCCCAAGCCATTTAATGTTCCACCTGAGAAAGAAACGGTTGTTTTATTGTTTGCGCCTTGTGAAATTGAAAAATTTCCTTCACTGATTGTAACTTGTTGGCCAAAAGCGTTGAATGAGGCATTTCCATTTATTGAGAGGCCTTTATAATTGATTTCTGCTGTGCCCTGGATATTAATACCGCCAGAAATGTTATTATCTGAAATGTCACCCCCCAAATTAAAGTTGATAGCATTCCGGGTTGATGCACTTGTAATTTGGTAATTATCGTTTGTCTCAAGATCAACATCAACTGAACTTCCAAGTCCATAAGCAGATAAATCCGCTTTTCCTGTGGCTGTAATAGAACCATCATCTCCTTCAGAATAAGCAATATCTGTTATTTTAACGTTTCCAATGGTAACACCATTTGCAACGGAGTTTTTTTGGACCAATTCATTTTTTTTGGAATCAATTAAGCTGACTAAATCCTCTTTGCTGCTCTGTCCTGCAGCCTGAGAAAGAAATTCTTGTCGTTCATTTTCAGATAGCTTACCAACGATCTTTATGAGTTGATTAACATTATCACCGGCAAGTTCTGCCGCACTCAAAAATTGAGTACGCTCGGTTCCTTCGAGATCATTGGTTTGTTTTACCAGTTCATTGATATTATTTCCTGAATTACTGGCAGCCGAAAGAAATTGTGATTGTTCAGAATCTGACAAATCGGAAACCAGTTTATTAAAATTAACATATTGGTCGGTTGCAGGAGGAGGTGAATCAAATAAAAGCCCAATAAATGAATTTTCTTTTTGTTTGAGCAGGCTGCCAGTTGAAATATAATTGTCTCTATCTTTACCTGTCAGATTAAGGGTATCAGCATCTTTTTCAACTGTTTCTTTATAGCCATCACTATTCGAAGTAGCAAGGATTTGCTTTCCCACAGGATAAACATTTATCGCTGTCTCTTTTCCCTGCTTAATGGTGGAAAGATTTGTGGAAAGCCGCTTTTTTAAACCTTGTGGAAGTTTTTTGGTGAGTTTATCCAATTTTAATTCATGATTATAATTGGATAAAGCGTTAAGATTTCCTGATACTTTCATTTTAGACCTCCTTTGCGTGGGGTAAAAAAAATTGAGTATAAACCTTGTGCATGTACTCATCTTTTATTCGTGTACGTTCACGGAAGCGATAAAAGCACAATTGACAATTTTCGTTCGAATTACAGACATCCTGCCCCCTGGATTTTTTTTCTGATACCAACAATTGAAATTACAAAAATTTAATCATTGATATATTCAGCAGTTAATCAGATTTTGATATCAGGAAAACACATTCAGGTAACATATTTGAATTTTGGTTTTCAGGGTCAAGTATAGCAATATATCTCAATGTGTGGGCATTTTGGGTCACACTCATGGATCACACTCAATAATTTAAACCAGAAAATTTCAGGAGGTTCAATATCAAAAATTTGATTGATCATTACTGATTTTTTAAATAATTAATGGCAAATTCATACTCCTTATGGGCTGTCTTTGCGCCTTCTGTATCCAAAAAATTCGCAATTTTCCCACCAACCAGTGGTATTCCAACTGTAATTTCATATACTAAAATGTTTTCACTTCCTTGATCTGTGGGTTGAAGGATAATATCGCCAACCATTTTCATGGGAAGACCTTGGGCATTAACCACTACAGTTCCTTTTTTTACAGGCTCATCTGATAATTTCCAAATTTCAGTTTGAACAATAGTTGTTGTCGGCCTGATAAATTTTTTAGCAAAGCCTGGAATTTCGGCAGTAATATTACGTTTGGTATGAATAATAAACTTACCGTCTTTTTCTCCATATTCTATAAACTCAAGATGAGTGGCTCCAACAGATTCGTATTTTTTTTCAATAAATGTTTTTTGGGTAAAAACACTAAACACCTTTTCTGTATCAAATGTATCATAAGGATAGCTTACTGTTGTTGACATATAAAGACTCCTTTTGCAGATAATGGGTTTTTAATTTCTGAAGAGAATTGAACACGTTGACAATCATAACAAGCGCACCCTTTGATACGAGCGCGCTTATATCAGGTATGATCAGGCAGCAATGTTGTAAGTTTTACGCATATCAAATTCTGCCCGTTTTCCATTGTTCCACTGTTTTACTGGTCGCAAGTATCCAACCACTCTAGAATAGACTTCTGTTTCCTTGTTGCATGTAGGGCATAGTATTTGGTTACCCTTGATGTATCCATGAGATTGACAGATACTGAATGTAGGGGACAATGTGAAATAAGGAAGTTTAAAATTACTGGCAATTTTTCTGATTAATGTTTTGGTGGCTTCAATATCTTCTACCTGTTCTCCTAAAAAGAGATGAAGAACAGTGCCACCTGTATAGCGGGTTTGCAATGATTCTTGAAGTTCAAGTGTTTCGTAAATATCGTCAGAATAGTTAACCGGCAACTGGGTTGAGTTCGTATAAAAAGGATCAGCACCTTCCTGAAAATCGTTTTCATTGGCACAAACAATACCTGGAAATCGTTTTTTATCCAGCAATGCCAGACTATAGGTTGTACCTTCTGCTGGTGTGGCTTCAAGATTATACATTTCACCGGTTTCATCCTGGATATCAGCTAATTTGTCGCGGATAAAATCCATCACTTTTACTGAAAAATCCAACCCTTTTTGGGTTCCTATATTTTCGCCCATGAAATTAATACAGGCTTCGTTCATGCCAATAATGCCAATGGTTGAAAAATGATTTTTCCAATATTGTCCACTTTGTTCTTTAATATTTCGTAAATAAAATCTTGAATATGGATATAAATTATTTTCTGTGAATCGTTCTAATATTTTTCGTTTAATTTGCAGGCTTGATTGGCAGATAGTGATTAACTTATCAATACGATTAAAAAAATCTTCTTCATCTTTTGCCTGATACCCTACTCTTGGTAAATTAATGGTAACAACGCCAATTGAACCTGTAAGGGGATTTGCTCCAAACAATCCACCGCCTCTTTTTCTTAAGACACGGTTATCCAGTCGAAGTCGACAACACATAGAACGGGCATCTTCCGGAGACATATCGGAATTAACAAAATTTGAAAAATAAGGAATACCATATTTACCGGTCATCTTGAACACACTGTCTAAGCTGGGATTGTCCCAATCAAAATCAGCTGTTATATTATATGTTGGAATTGGGAATGTAAACACTCTGCCGCGTGCATCACCTTCCATCATCACTTCAGCAAATGCTCTGTTGATCATATCCATTTCAATTTGAAAGTCACCATAAACCTCTGATTGATATTTCCCCCCAATAATAACAGGATGATCTTTCAACGTATGCGGCACATCCAAATCCATTGTAATATTGGTAAATGGTGTTTGGAATCCAACACGTGTCGGAATATTGATATTAAAAACAAATTCCTGTATGGCTTGTTTGACTTCCTCATAATCAAGGCCATCAGAACGAACAAAAGGGGCAAGCAATGTATCAAAATTAGAAATGGCTTGCGCACCAGCGGCCTCGCCCTGAAGGGTATAAAAAAAGTTAACCATCTGGCCGAGTGCTGTACGAAAATGCTTTGGTGGTTTACTTTCAACTTTTCCGACAACACCTTTAAAACCCTCAATTAATAAATCTTTTAAATCCCATCCCACGCAGTAAACAGATAATAAACTCAAATCATGAATATGAATATCACCATTTTTATGCGACCTGCGAATTTCTGGTGGATATATCCGATTCAGCCAGTATTCCGAAGTGACATCTGAAGAAATATAATTATTTAATCCCTGAAGCGAGTAGCACATATTACTATTTTCTTTTACTTTCCAGTCCAGTTTTTCCAGATAGTGTTCAACCAGATCAATACTGGCTTTTGTTGTAATGTTTCGAATTTGTGCGTGTTGTTCCCGATACAAGATATACGCTTTTGCGGTTTTGTAAAAAGGCGAATCCAATAAAACTCGCTCAACAATATCTTGTACTTCTTCAACTTCAGGAACGGCGCCCAATTGTAACTGATGTGCCAATGTCAGCACGCGCAAAGTCAGTTTTTGGGCTTCACGATGATCAAATTCTTTGGTTGCGCTACCCGCTTTTTCTATGGCGGCTGTTATTTTCTGAGAATTAAACGGTTCTACCCGCCCATCCCGCTTTTTTATTTGATCAAACATAATGACAGTTTTTCTCCTTATTCAGTTTGTCGTTGAAAAAAATATTTTCTCCCCTGTTTTGATCTGGATATACAATATATTGTTATCTGTCAAACAAAAAAATCTATATATTGAGTTGTTTAATTTTTTCTATAGCTTATAAAAGTCAAGGAAAATGTAAAATTTGGGGAAAATATTATGTCAATTTATCGAATTTAATAACAGTTAAACCGGTACTCGCGTGATAGGATCCTAATGCATTTGTGGCTGGCATGTATTATCAAGCATCTGAAAATCCTGATTAAACGATGACACACAAGTTGTTTTAGCTGATATTTCTCCTTCAAGCTGTGAATTAGCCACCAGGAATTTTGCCGAACTTCCATAAATACAGTTGGTATCGCCGGCAATTGTTGAATCATGTATTTTTATGGAATCTGTGGAACTTCCCCATTGATAAAGACCAAAGCTGGTTAGTCCAACGGCCTTAATCATGGAGTTTTTAATAATAGGTGAAGAATTATTATAGTTTTCAATCCCATAATTATCATGACATACACCTGATACAATGACTTCTGAATGACAAATACGTGGCGATGAGGATTCATTCCATATTCCCCGATTTTTCATAACGCCTGCGCTGGACGTTACTCTTGTATGATAGATGACAGGAAAAGAACTTTTGTTGGCAATTCCAAATGTTCGATCTCCCCCCCAGGCCTGTATATCAACATTATCAATATGAACATCTGAAAATTCGTTATAAATACCATAGTTCCAGCTTTCTTCTGTAACTGTTGAACGAACATTTACGGAAACATTTTGAATATAAGGTTGAGAGCGATCATTATATACACCATAGTTATAAGACTTTCCGCCATATGCCTTGACGGTTACATTTTTTATGGTTACTGAAGATGGATTGAATAAGGCTATTGCATTTTGATTTTTTTCTTGTGATGCATCGCTGATAATGGTCAAATCTCTTAACTCAACATTTGTATATCCAACAACTGTTGCACTTGTTGAATTTCCTCGTTGTCCTCCTGTATACCTTATAATCGTAATATTTTGACCTGATCCCTCAATGCAAATATTTTCTCTGGTGATCACCTGTTCATCAAAAATTCCAGGTCCGACTTTGATCAGTGCTGGGTGATAATGTGTTCTGACAACAGCTAAAGCATCATTAATCGTTTCATACGCACTTCCCTTGCCCACCACATACACATAATCCAACACATCAACGCCTTTCCATTGAAACCCACCCTTTCCATCAGACAATAATGCCTGGTTCTGTGATCCCATAGAATCTAAATGATTTAATTTTGAGGGGATGATGGTTTGATCTTTAATATCAATGGTGCGAATAGAATCTGTTAGATCAAGCTTTTTGTATTTTATGCGTGCGTTATCCGCGATATCAATGTTTCGAATGGTTTTGTTTTGTATGATTTCAGAATCGACTGTTTCACTTTTCAAGTCGCTGTGCTGAATGGCACGGGAAAGATTCAATTTATGATAGGCTATCTTCGCATTTTCAGCAATGTCCTCATTGATTATGGTTTCATTTTTTATGGTTGCGGTATCAACAGCATTATCAACAATATCCGTTCTTTGGATAGAGTTATCAAGGTTCAGTTTAGAATAGTCAATTGTTGCATTCAATGCAATATCAATATTTAGAATTGTGTGATCTTTAATATCTTTGGATGTAATGGTATTATCAATAATATCATTACTTTTTACAGAATCTTCAAGATGAAGTTTAGAATATTCAATGGCAGCAGTCGATGCAATATCAATATTAGAAATTGTATTATTGCGAATGTGCCTGGAAACAATGGCGTTATCTATAATATCCTTTCCTTTAATGGAGGCGACAAGGTGAAGTTTTGAGTACTCAATAGCAGCAGTTGATGCAATATCAAAATTGGTAATTGTGTTATCCTTGATATGAGATGTGTCAATGGCATCTATAATAATATCAGTTCCTTGAATGGACTGATTGAGTTTAAGTTGTTGATAGGAAATGTCTGCCTGGGATGAAATATCAACATGAGTAATGGTGCCATCCTTAATATCTTTTGTTAATACAGCATCTGCAAGATTTAAATTGGTATAAGGAACGATCATTGAATTATTATTGGCATTCATTTTTCCACTGCCTAAAGTCCACCAATGAACACCATCACTAATCATTGTGATATCTTCAAAAGGTTTGGTTAATAAAACAAATCGCTTTTCAATAGTTTCTGTTTGAGATGAAATAATAATATCTTTTTCCTGGCAATTAACCTGAACGCTTTTGGTTTCTGGATCAGATTTTTTTATGGTAATGATTCGGTTTTTACTGAGAGCTGCTTTAGGTAATGAAACGGTTACGCCACCTTTGACAAGGAGGATATCATCTTTGGCCTGGATATTATAAGGCTGATCAATAGATGTTAATAAACGTCCTTCGACTGTTTTTGCTCGAAATGAAGACCAGACACTGGTCAGTGGAAACAATTGGCCAGTGGTCGCAAGTGAACGGTCATTATATGTAATGTCTAAATAATAGGGCATTGCGAAAGTGAGGCCGTCATTGGTAGATGGATTATTATCTGGATCTGAAAAAGAGGTGTGCGAGCCTAATAAAACGTTGTAAACACCATTTTCAATGGTCACAAAGTGACGTTCTTCCCAAAGCGGTTTTGTCTGTTGGGATGCCGTTGGTTGATTCCAAATGGAAAAGAGTACAGAATGTTGGCCACTTGTAATGATTTGGCCTTTTTCATCTGTAAGCATGCCCTGAAAATGAATATGTTCTGGAATTTGAGCCCAAAGATCAGCTTTCAATACCAGTAACATAAAAAGTAATCCAATGATCCTTTTTTTTGGGGTTCTCTTATGGTCTCGGTATTTCATAACAGCCTTTTTTTTATAATTGTTTACCACAACATTTTTTATACTTTTTCCCACTACCACAAGGACAGGGAGAATTGCGACCTACTTTTTGATCTGACCTTCTAACCGGTTCTTTTTTAGCAGGTTCTTTCCCATGAGAATATGTCAACTGTTTGCTTTCTTTTTGGGCAAGATTTTCAATCTCATCAGGTCTGATTTTGACAAGCTCAACCCGATACAAAGCCGATATGATTTCTTTTTGAATACGAAAAATCATATCCTGAAACATTTCAAAACCCTCTTTTTTATAAACAATCAGAGGGTTTTGTTGCGCATAACCACGCAGTCCAATACCTTCTTTCAAGTGATCCATTTGAAGCAAGTGATCTTTCCAATGTCGGTCGACAGCCTGAAGTATGAACCATTGTTCGACCTTTCTCAGATCTCGCGCACCAAATTCAGCCTCTTTTGTATTGTATTTTTCGATAACGTCTTGGTACAAATATTCATATAAACCATCAGATGTCAAACCATCAAGTACATTATTGTCCGGATGAATCCGATAAAAGAAAAACTGATAAAATTCGTCATTCAATTCTTCCCATTCCCATTCATGAGGAAGCGCTCGATCATCAGCAAATTCATCAGCAATACTTTCAACAATACCTTGAATCATTTCTTCAATAGCAGGTCTTAAATTATCACCTCGAAGAGCATCCTGCCTCTGGCGATAAATCACTTCTCGTTGTTGGTTCATGACATCATCATATTCAATGAGTTGTTTACGAATATCAAAGTGATGGCCTTCAACTTTTCGTTGAGCACGTTCAATGGCGTTGGAAATCATCCGGTGTTCTATGGGTTGGCCTTCTTCCATTCCGAGTCTATCCATAATGGAATGAATGCGATCGCCACCAAATATTCGCATTAAATCATCTTGAAGAGAAAGATAAAAACGCGATGAACCCGGATCACCCTGACGACCGGATCGCCCCCTCAGCTGGTTATCTATTCGACGGCTTTCATGACGTTCTGTTCCCAAAACATGTAAACCGCCCAATTCATGAACCCCTTCACCCAATACTATGTCAGTACCACGACCGGCCATATTGGTTGAAATAGTTACTGCACCTTTTTGACCAGCATTGGCGATAATTTCTGCTTCTTTTTTATGATTTTTAGCGTTCAGTACTTCATGAGGAACGCCTTTCTTTTTCAATTTTTTACTGAGACTTTCAGAAACATCGATAGAAATTGTACCCACTAAAACAGGCTGACCTTTTTTATTTAAGGCCGCAATCTCGTTGATAGCCGCATCATATTTTTCTTTTTGCGTTTTATAGATCGAATCTGGATGATCCTCCCGAACCATTGTTTTATTGGTAGGAATGACAAGGACATCCAGATCATAGATTTTTTTAAATTCAGCAGCTTCAGTATCTGCTGTACCGGTCATACCAGCAAGTTTGTCATACATTCGGAAATAGTTTTGAAAGGTTATTGACGCCAATGTTTGATTCTCGTTTTCAATTTTGACATGTTCTTTGGCTTCAAGCGCCTGGTGAAGGCCATCACTGTATCGACGACCAGGCATCAATCGACCCGTAAATTCGTCAACAATAATAACTTCATTGTCTTTAACCACATAATCAACATCACGCTTAAAAAGGGTATGCGCTTTTAATGCCTGATTAACATGGTGAAGTAATTCAATATACTTGGGATCATAAAGATTATCGACTTTCAACATTTTTTCAGCATGGGCCACACCATCATCTGTCAATGTTGCTGATCGAGCCTTTTCATCCAGATTGTAATCAACATCAAGTTTAAAACCTGGAATAATACCATTGACTTTACTATACAAATGAGTGGATTGTTCGGCAGGACCAGAAATGATTAGTGGTGTACGCGCTTCGTCAATAAGAATGCTATCCACTTCGTCCACAATGGAATAATTTAATTCACGTTGAACCAGTTCTTTAACGGAAAACTTCATATTATCGCGCAGGTAATCGAAGCCGAATTCATTATTGGTACCATAAGTGATATCAGAACCATAAGCCTGTTTTCTGGCCATTTCATCCATTCCCTGAACAATAGTTCCTACACTCATATTCATAAACCGATAGATTTGCCCCATCCACTCAGTATCACGTTTGGCAAGATAATCATTCACAGTGATGACATGGACACCTTTTCCGGAAAGCGCATTCAAATAGACCGGCAGGGTTGCAACCAGAGTTTTTCCTTCACCTGTTTTCATTTCAGCAATTGTACCTTTATGAAGGACATAGCCACCAATTAATTGAACATCAAAATGACGCATTTTCAATTGTCGCCATGATGCTTCCCGAACAGCAGCAAAGGCTTCGGGTAAAATATCATCAAGAGATTCCCCTTTTTGCAATCGATCTTTAAATAAAAAGGTTTGCCCACTAAGTTCCTCATCACTCATGGCTTGCATTTTAGACTCAAGCTCATTAATATAGTAGACAATTGGTTGAATTTTTTTTAATTCTCTATCATTTTTGCTTCCAAAAAAGCGTTCTAATACCTGTAACACGTTTTGTTAATCCTCCTGAAAAACTATATTTTCAAATATATTTTTTTAAATTATTTGTTTTTTCCCTGAAAAAATAGACCAGAAAAATATGAGCAAACCAGCAGCCATTATCCATCCACCGATATAAAATGCAGATAAAATACCTGAAATATCCATAATAATTCCAGCAATCAGCGACCCCATAAGCATCCCTAAACTATGCCCCATCGTTAGAAAAGACACAACAGATCCCATCATTCTCTTTTTTTTACCAATAATAATACTGCTGGCCATAACTGCGGGATTGGATATACCGCCACCAATACCAAAACAAGTATTGATAATGAAAAGGCTCCAAAAACCTTCTGAATATTGAAATCCAAATACAGACAAACATACAACAATACCTCCAAACATAATCAACAGATTTCTGCTGACACGATCCGCCAGATACCCCATTGGTATTTGTAGCAAACCGCTGATAAAAACACCCAGCATAAGAAGAATACCTACTTTCGAACTTGATAAGTGAAATGCGTTTGTCGCGTAAACCGGCAAAAAAGCCCAAATCATGCCAATACAGGTGGTATAGGTCAAGCGAAAAACGAATAATCCCAAAACAATCTTATCGTTTAACACTTTTGTCCATGGAATTACTTTTTGACGTTTTTGGCGGTAATGTTCTTCTTTTGTTGGCGGCAAGAAAATGAGTGCTGCAAGGAAGCTGGCAAAGGCAAGCACTCCCATCACAATAAAGGCTGTTTGAAGATTCCATTGATCATTAATATATCCACCCAATAAGGGGCCTAAACTAAGGCTTGCAAAAACAGAAATATTAAACGATGCCATTTGTACCCCCTCTTGCCCTTTGGGTGCCATTTCTCCTACGTAGGCTTGAACAACAGGCATAATCAAAGCAGAAGCAATACCTTGAAAAAAACGACACACAATAAGCATGATGGGATCGTTTATATACATAAAAACAATTGAAATTATGGCGTAAGACAATAAACCTATTAAAATAAATGGTTTTCGTCCTTTGATATCAGACATTCGGCCAAAAACAGGTAAAAAAATAGTTCTGGATAAGGAAAAGGATCCAAATAAAAGTCCTATTAAAAAACCACTGGCACCTAAATCATGAGCAAAAACCGGTAACAAAGGTGTTACAATGCCAACGCCTAAAATAACAGAAAATAGTGAAACAAAAAGGGTTCCAAATATTTTATAGTTCATTGATTATTGATTACTTCCTGATAGTTTTATTCTTCCACCGAAAAAAAGCGGGCATCAAATTCAGGTTTTCCCTGATATTTCCCCATAAAAAAAGCGGGCATCTGATCTATATTTTGGAATAATGCAGGGTCAACGTCAATACCAGCTTGCTGTAATGCTTTGACAACATGATCAGGATTTGGTGGACACCCTTTAACAGCGATCAATTCATTAATATCCGGATGATCTTTATTGGCTTTATACATGCATTTGCCCAATAAAATCGTTTTTTTCATTCCTGGAGTAGGTTTCATGGCTTTCCCGGTTAAAACTTCAATTTTATCCCAGGGTTGACCTTTCCAGGCAAAACGAATTGCTGAAAGAACAATACCATTAATACCTGAGCAATATGTACACATGGATGAATCATATTTTCGATAAAAAATTCCTGAAATTCCCTGTTTGGCAAGTGGCACAGGCAAGCATCCATTTTCATCTTCCTGATACTTAAAATCATATTCATGATAAGAGGCCAATGAATCAATTGTTTCTCCAACAACCGTGACGTCTGAAAGATCCATCGGACGTTCTCTGTTTTTTGCAGCATGAGCAAGATGCGGTACTTTTGATGGTTCCCATCCTAACAGTTTTGCACCAACCATATCAGCTGACAAAACATCTGATGAACCCACCAATATGTTGCTTCGTCGAATTCGTCCATCAATGGATGGGCCGCGTTCATTGGTATAGATGCCATCAAGTAAGGTAAACATTGGCGGCATTTTATCAGCCAATCGCGACACCCAAAAATGCAAATCTTTTTCAGGATCTTTGCTGTGACAGCGTCTTCTGGAGACGATATCAATACAGCCTTTCAAATTCTTAATCCCCAGGCTGACCACTGTTTGATTATGAGATTTTAATACAGGAATATCCACAACAAAATCAGATTCCATTAAATCCTGGTTAAAATTAAGAACAATATTATCTCCTAAATCTGTTTCAACAAAAGGGCGGTCAAATACATTGATATATTCAACACCATATTTTTTGTTAAGGGTTTTATATCCTAAAGATTCAAATGCATGTTGTGGTGTTTCACGATCTTTTGGATTGGAGACAACTGTACCTTCACCAATAACAATTTTACGGACGCCATGATCTTTTAAAATACACACCATGTCCTCAATGGCTCTTGATGTTGTTATTACTCCCCATTTGGGAAAATCAACAGAGCGTGTCCAAAATACAATATTGGGTTTTATATATACACTGGCATTTGGGGGCAAATTCTTCAGCCCGTCGCAGGCCTCAACAATATTACGAATGGATTCCAGTGGCTTTTCATATTTACCGATGGCTACAGTACGTTTCATAAAAGGATTCTCCTATTTTTATTTTTTTTATGGTATGGTTATTTTTTGGTTGAAGATAAATGATTTTTTGGAATAAAACAAGCATAAAGCGTTATGACTTCCGGCATGAAAGTTGCTCATTTCGTGATCGTCACCAACCCAAAAGCCCAAAAGGAGGAATCATGGTTCATTTTTTTAGAAAATTTTTTATCGCATTTTCTATTTTTTATTTTTTTCTGTCATATTCAGCGGTTGCAGAACAATTGCATCAAAGAGCCGTACCCCAAAAGCCAGATATTTATAAATGGCATGTAAGATTTAACCAGGAAACATTGGCTTCGTATAGTGTTATATATGACGTTCGGACAGCATCAGAGAAACAGAGAGATTTATCTCAAAAAAAACTAGCTGGCAATGTCATTCTTTTAATACACGGCCAACAGCAAAGACCTCGTGTTGGATTTGAATTTGTTTCAAAACTGGCCATCAATTCAAAATCAGGAATTGTTGTTGTCCCTGTTGTTGATACACCATATGGTCAAAATTCCGAATGGAGAGGTGATAAAGGGAAAATTGCCATAATAATGGAATTAACACGCGCTTTATTGGAGCCAAAAGGCATTCAACTGAAACATTATAAAAAAGTAACACAACTGCCTGTGTTGATTAATAATCATCATTCTTTTGAAAGTGGTATTGATGACTATTTACCCATTTCAAGTCAAGTGACAATAATGGGCTGGTCCCATGGTGGTCTACTGGCTAAAAGAATTGCAAGTGCATATCCAAATACGATCAAAGGGTTGGCTGAAATTACACCTGCTGGTTTTTTTGATTGGGGGACGACCCGAGTTGATAAGACATCTTGTTTGCTATCCTATTTTATGATGGAATGTCTCAATATTGGAACAGGCATTTTTAAAGGCCAGTTTTTTAAAGTTTTTGAAGCTACAATTGGATTGACATCCGGAACCGTTGGCGATTCATTACGATCGCCTGCATCCTGTATGTCAGGACATTTTCATATATTAAAGCCATTCCGACCCATAAAAGATATGCAGGATTGTACAGTGTTGGCAGATAATACTGTGGCACCAGTTGCCCATTTGGATCATATAATTGTAATGTTTGGGGCTTCAGATTGGGTTTTTCATTCAACAGATGCTTACCTTCCAGGGAAAAACAATCAAATAACTGAGAAAGATCGTGAGAATTTTTGGATAACCTTTTTTCCGGAAACAGACAGCAGCCAGACCAACAGGACAGTAACGATTCTTCCCGGAAACCATATTGGCCCATTGGTATATCCTGACATTTACATGTTGAATGCATTAACAGGAACAGGACAATTTTTTGATGGGCAATAAAAAATTCTGATAATATCGGATTTTGGGGAGCAGTAATTGTTGTATTTTAAATTGCTCGTTTAAAAAAGGACTAATAAATTCTCATAAATAATAAAACCTTGATCGCAATCACAAAAATATAAACTCAAAACAAGTATTCTCTGCCCCCAGCATCGTTGCAGATAATAGTGGACTAAATGGACGATATCGATAGATGTGCAAAACCCTTTTAGTCCACTTTAAAAAATGGAGGAGCATTAAATTGTGCTTCCTTAGCCAGTTCTTTTTTTGTTAATCAACTTTTATCAATTCATAATCCCGTGAACCTAATCCAATCTTTTCTGCATATTCCAATTGAAGTGGCCAGTCAATATTTGGATATAAAGCTTTAAATTTATCGCCACCAGGTTCTAACGCCGATTTAAGGCAAGAATGCGGATTTCCTTCAGACTTGTTTACCAGATCAACAGAAGCTTGATCAATGGCAACAGGGTCTGTTGATGCAACAATTCCAATATCTCCTACAATAACCGCATCGTTATGAGGGTAACAATCACAGGCAGGGGCAACATCAGTAATAAAATTGATAAAAATACATTTCTTTTCTTTGCCCTTAAGCACACCGGCAGTATATTCAACCATTGCTTCTAAAAATACGGGGACTTCCTGGTTCCAGGCAACTTGAATGGCTTCTTCCGGGCAAATAAGAATACATTCGCCACAACCAATACATTTTTGAGGATCAATTTGAGCTTTTTTGTCAACAATGGATATGGCTTTTTGTGAACAATGATTTAAACACTGGGCACAGGCCTTACATTTTTTTTTCACAATACGTGGACTGATGGAGGAATGTTGGGCCAGTTTACCTTTCCGCGACGCACATCCCATGCCTAAATTTTTGATGGTTCCTCCAAAGCCTGAAAGTTCATGGCCTTTAAAATGAGCCACGCTGACAAGTGAGTCTGATTCAACAATTTCTTTTCCAATGTATACAGTTTTAAATTTTTTTTGGTTGACTTCAACAGCAGTTTCAGATTTTCCACGTAATCCATCAGCAATGATCAATGGTGCTTCCATGACTGAAAAAGAGAAACCATTCCATACTGCGGTTTGAATATGGGTTGGTGCATCACTTCTGGTCCCGGCATAAAGTGTATTGGCATCGGTTAAAAAAGGAATTGCGTTAAATGATTTTACGATTTGAACAATTTTTCGGACATAATTACTTCGAATATAAGCGGTATTGCCATATTCTCCAAAATGAATTTTTATTGCTGTCAAATCTCTTGGCTGAAGGCAACTTTTAATATCAGCCGCATCCAGCAATTTTTCAAGTTTATCCATTAAATTATTATTAAATTTTGTCCTTAAATCCATATAATAAACCGAACTCTTCAATTTAACCTCCTTTACTCATTAAATGTTCAAAAATACAAATATTTTTAATTCCTGGATCAGATACAATACTGATTTGTTTATCAGGAAATTTTGAACGAATCTTTTTTATATTTGTTTGTTTTATACCGGTTAATACACTCATGTCTTTTTCATTTGCTAAAATACTGATCATATTCGATTGAGATGCATTAATTTTTTCACAAACTTTATCCAGCATTTGTTCTGAATAAACCATATGACCAAATGAAGGATGAAAGGGACCTGTAAGGATATTTTCTTTTAAATTCTCTTGAGAGTGAAGTCCCATTCGAATGATTGGTATATTATTGGCCTGAAAAAGCATTAGAGCCTTTTTTGCCAGAGCAACTGCTTTTTCCAATGACAGGGGGTGATAACGGCCAGACGTATACCAATCAGCAAGAAGACTGCCTTTTAAAACAACTGTTGGGTACAATCGCACAAAATCGGGCTGCATGTCAATGATTTGCCTGACAGTTTGTTTAAACGAGTGTTCAGTTTCTCCGGGCAAACCTAACATCAGTTGATGTCCAACGATATATCCTGAAGATTTCAATAATTTTGTTGCCTGGATGGTTGTTTCTGATGTATGCCCGCGTTGTGAAAGGTTCAAAACGTTATTGTCCATTGATTGAACGCCAATTTCAATCGTTTTTATGTCATAGTTTTCTAATAACTGCAAACGGCTAAGACTGATTGTATCTGGACGTGTTGAACATCTGATACTGTCAACCTTTTTTTTGATGACAAACGATTGAGCAAGTTCAAGTAGCTGGATCAGATCTTTTTTGGGTAAACCTAAAAAATTACCACCATAAAATGAGAGTTGGACATCTTGCGCGTTACGATGCTTATATGTCAGAAACGTGGATATGAATTCTGTTAATTCATTTATTTGAGGACGTGCTTTTCGTTCACCAGTAATCGCACGTTGGTTACAAAAAACACATTGATGGGGACAACCAGCTTGAGGCAAAAAAAGCGGAATTATAAAAGGTTTAATGGATTTCAATTGTTCATTGCATGATTAATTTGTAAGGTTTCATAGGCTTCTTTTGCAGCATCTTGCTCAGCAATTTTTTTACTATTCCCAGATCCATAAGTTGTGATCACATTGTCGATCACCATTTCAACCTGAAATAATTTTTTATGGTCTGGGCCATCTTCCTGAACCACCTTATATGAGGGAGTCTCTTTGTATACGCCCTGAACGAATTCTTGTAACTTACTTTTATAATCATTATTACGTATACGTGTTAGTGATTTTAAAAAATGCTTATGAATAAATTCAAATGCCTGTTCAAATGATCCATCAAGATATACTGCCGCAATAATTGCTTCAACAGTATCAGCTAAGATAGATTGTTTTTCTCTACCATTGGTATGAATTTCTCCCTTACCCAATAGGAGATGAGGTTGTAAATCCAGTTGACGAGCAACAACCGCCAATTGTTTTTCATTAACAATAGTTGCACGCATGCGAGATAGGTCGCCTTCATTAACCTCAGGAAATTGACTCATCAGTAAATCACCAATAACAAGGTTTAAAACAGCATCACCTAAGAACTCCATACGTTCATTATCTTCTAACTTGCTGTCAGGTTGTTCGTTCACGTAAGATCTGTGTTGAAGTGCCTTTTGAAGAAGGGATTCATCTTTAAAGGTATAATCCAATTTTTTTTCCAAAAGAGACAACTGTGGATTATTTTCATCCCTATTGTGATCAGATATGTCATTGGGTTTAAGCTCAGAATTCGTTGATTTATTTGCAATAGAATTTTTTTGATGTGATTCAACCATTCGTTCATATATAGAATACGGAATTCTCAAATCGCCGCTGCCCACACCAATTTTAATTCCAGGTTTGTATGTACCATGAAAGTCAGTTCCTCCGGTAATGACGAGATTATATTTTTCTGCAAGATTACTGTATAATTTCATCAGATCTGAATCATGTTCCGGATAAATCACCTCAATACCCATCAATCCAATATCTTTGAGATAAGCAATCAGACGATCAAGCTCTTCATTGGATTTGATTTTTAATAAAAAAGGATGTGCCAGAACAGGCATACCACCTGCGCCCAGAATAACTTCTATTGCTTTTTCTGCTTCTAAACGATATTTTTCAACATATGCAGCTTTATCTTTACCTAAAAATTGATCAAAAGCTTCCTGAAAAGATTGAACAACATTCTTGTTCAGCAACACTTCTGCAATATGAGGTCTTCCGGGTAAACGATCACCAACCAGCTTCATAATATCATCTTCAGTAATGTTTACCCCAAGATGATTAAGTTTTTCTATAATTTGAGGTGTACGTTCTTTTCGTACTTTTTGTAGCTCATCAAGTGTGTGATTAAGGTCTGGGTCATCCAGTTGGATAAAATAGCCCAACATATGAAGAGAACTTGATGCCTTACAAAAAGAAGGAACTCCTGTACTGATTTCAACACCTGTTACAAAATCTATTGATGATGGAATTCCTGATTGAAGGGCTTCACGTGAACCATCGATAGTATCGTGATCCGTTATGGCAATAGCTCTTAATTGAGCTTTTTTTGCCATATCAATGATTTCAATCGGCGTATAACTTCCATCTGAAGCAGTTGAATGAATGTGAAGATCAATGATATTATCTCTATAATCCAAGCGCTTTCTCCATTTGTTCCTCTTTTGTTTTGCAGTCAATACATTGCGTGGTTACAGGGCGTGCTTCAAGGCGTTTGACTGAAATGTCATTACCGCATGAATCACAAATACCAAATGTCCCTTCTTCAATACGCAATAACGTTTTTTTGATTTTTTTGATGAGTTTACTTTCCCTATCCCTTATCCTGAGCATAAAACTACGATCCGTTTCGTGTGATGCTCGATCGGTGGGATCTGGAAAAGATTCTTTTTGATTGGACATGCCGGTAACAGTGACATCGGCTTCTTTTAAAAGCTCTTCCAACTGTTTTGTCAGCATTCTTTTAAAACGTTCAATGATTTCCTTTTCCATATGTTACCTCTTCAAAAAAGGATGAGCAACGATACCAAATATCATTGCAATAAAAAAACAAAACACGATTGCCAAAATAATCAAAAAAAGTGTTAATTTATACTATTGATCAATTTTTTAGAAATCAAAATTTATATCAGTATCTTTATCAAATGTAAAGATTAAACTTAAAATGCTTTGTTTAAATGTATTCGTCATATAGGCAAATACTATGCCACTAAATATTGATATCGGCTATTTAGCTTTTTTTTAAAAGTTATTTTTAAAAAAAGTATCTTGAGAGACAGAGTGCTCAGAATTTTTGGCAGGAGGATTGGGATGAGTTCCCTCAATAAAACATTCATATAAAGGATTTTTCGTTTGTGGTGTTGCCAGACAACCGGTGTCAGCATCGATTTTCGAAAAAACAACGCCAGGTGGAATAGAAAATTTACGCACTCTTTCTCCCGCCAAAATCTCCTTCATAAAATCTAACCAGATAGGAATTGCAGCGCGAGAACCTGTCTCTTTTTCTCCTATGGATTGTGGCTGATCAAATCCTACCCAAACACCTGTAATGTAACGCGGGGTATATCCAATGAACCAGGCATCATATAAATTGTTTGTGGAACCTGTTTTTCCAGCCACTGGTCGATTCAGTACTTTGACTTTTGTTGCAGTGCCTTGGAGTACAACACCCTTAAGCATATGTGTCATGCAATAGGCTGTCGATGCTTCTATAACCTTTTTTCTTTGCGGCTTGATTGGAATTGGAATATCTTTTTTGTTTTGGTCTATTATTTTTGTCACAAAAACTGGTTCTATTAAATAACCAGAGCTTGCGAACACCGCATAGGCTCTGACAAGTTCTATAAGAGAAACGCCTGACGATCCCAATGCTATTGACAGGTCTTTTTGAATAGGTGATGTAATACCTAATTTTTCAGCATAATCAATGACAGGTTCAATTCCCACTTTTTGAAGAAGTTTTATAGTGACCAGATTTCTGGATAGCGCCATTGCTTTTCGCAAGGTAGTGGGCCCATAAAATTTTTTTTCATAATTATGCGGTTTCCAGACAAAATCACGATCTTTATCTTCAACAATAACAGGTGAATCAATGATCACAGATGCCGGAGTAAAGCCAGCATCCAGAGCAGCACTGTAAATAATCGGTTTAAATGCAGATCCTGGTTGACGAGCTGCTTGTATCGCACGATTAAATTTTGATTCAGAAAAGTCTCTTCCACCAATCATGGCCTTGATATGACCGGTTTGAATATCCATACAAATGAGTGCCCCTTGAAGAGAAGGTTGATCTTTTGGGTACTTCTGACGTTTTTCAATGGCCGCCAATCCCTTTTTAAGCGATTTTTGTGCGATAGACTGCATTTGCATGTCAAGAGTTGTGTAAATGGTCAAGCCTTCTTCATACAGTGGAACAGAACCCAGTTGTTCCTCAAGTTGAATACGAACATATTCGCTAAAATAGGGCGCATTTTCATCAAATCGGTTTCTTCGGGGTTGAATCTGTAAGGGTTCATTGTAAGCATTTCGAGCCATGTCATCAGTAATATAACCCTCATTAAACATTCGTTTTAAAACATATTTCTGACGCGCTTTGAAAGCTTTGAAATTTGAATCGGGTGCATATCGTGATGGCGCTTGAGGAAGCCCTGCCAAAGCTGCGCATTCAGAAAGACTGAGCTGATTAATTGATTTTCCAAAATAGTTTTGTGCCGCAGCTTCTACACCATAAGCTCCATATCCCAGATAAATCTGATTGAGATATAAAAACAATATATGATCTTTTGAAAAAACCTGCTCCAGTTGATAAGCTAAAATAAGCTCTTGAATTTTTCGGAGATAAGTCCTATGGCGTGATATCAGGAATGACCTTGCCGTCTGTTGGGTGATGGTACTACCACCTTGTCTGACACGTCCAGCAATAACGTTTTTAATAAATGAGCGGACAATACTTCTAAAATCGTATCCATGATGATCGTAAAAACGGGCGTCCTCTGCTGAGATAAAGGCCTGTTTTAACTGTTCAGGAATGAGTCTAAGTGGTTTGACAAATCGACGTTCCTTATAAAATTCGGCAATTACATTTTTGCGAGAATCAAGCAGCTGGGTTGCTATTGAAGGAGAATAATTTTTTAAAGCAGTAAATGCCGGAAGATTTCGATTTAATATATAGAAAAAGCATGAAATCCCAAATCCAATAATTACACAAAATATAAATCCCCAAAATAAAAATCCTTTGATCAATGAACCAAGCAGTGATTTTTTCTTTGGAGGAGGCACGTTTTCTTCATTTGAAGGAGGCGTGATCGGAGGCGTCTCTTCCTCAGGTTGTTTAAATTCCTTTAATGAATAATCATTTAATGATTCTTCGGCAATGGCTTCATCAGGAAGTCCTGCAAAAGATGCTTCCTTTTGCGTTGAATCGTCAATTGCAGTCTTTGACATAAACAGTAAATTGGGTTTTTGTGTTAAATTGTCTTTATCGGTTGAATTCATCATTATAAAACAAGATGCTCAATAAAGCTCATGAGCTGATTTAAATTGACACAAGGTCGTAATTCATGACAATGCTGACTATATATCCGCATCTCACTATCACCTGTATTCCAAAAACGTTCGGGTTCAGGATTAAGCCATATTACGCGGCAACAATGATTGCGTATTTCTTCTAAAATATGGGCTTGAGGATTAAGATAATTAGACCGCGCATCACCTACAATAATAAACGTTGTTTTTAAAGTTAAACAATCCATGTGTTGTTTGTAAAATTGCCGAAAAGTTTCACCATAATCAGTGTATTCTTGATAGTGAATGTCTGGATGATTCATAACGGTTTCAATAGCAGCATTGATGTCTTCTCGATTAAAAATATCGGTAACTTCAGTAAGTCCAGACACAAACACATAGCTTTTTACCTGAGTAAAATATTCCTGTAAAGAGTAAATCAGGTTGAGCATGAATCGGGCAGCTGAAAAAACAGATCCAGACACATCACATAATGTAACAATTTTTCCTTTTCGTGGAGGGCGGTTACGAAAAATCAACTTCATAGGAACGCCCTGGAATTTGTCAGCATGTCGCAATGTTTTTTTGATATCAATGCTTCCTTTTCTCATAGCGGCATATCTTCGACCAATGACATCTTTTAATTTTCGAACCAGTTTGTTAACCACATCACGCATTTCAAGAATTTCAGTAGGAGAAAGAGAGGAAAAAGGAATATTTCCAATATTTTTTCTATAGTTATCCTTACTTCTTACGACCCTGACATGATCGTTATCAAAGTTTGTATCCTGCCTGAGCATTTTACCCGCCATATCCAGACGTTTGTTTAATAAATTAATGGCAGAGGATATCTCTTCTGAGGAGTGATTACTACCTTGAAAGTTTGCAATTCTTGACCGAACCTGATTAATGGTCAACATCATTGAAAGACGAAGATTCAAAGCTCCCATATTTGATTTGACAACCTGCTGTTGTTGTTCTGAAATGGTTTGTATTTGATGCATCTGTTGAAGATAAGGATTGGGGTCATCAAATAAAAAATCAACAACAGCAGCATCTTTTTCATCGCTGATATTTGATGTTAAAAAGTCTTTTAAATCAGTCATACCAGAAATTGCAGTGGTTAAATCTGTTTCTGATATTTCATTTTTAAGTTGATGAAAAAAAAGATCATACAATGTTTCAAACTGAGGAATAAGGCGATACGATTTTACAAAATTGGATTGAAGAACAGCTTTAAATTGGTTTTCATCCAATAGATCAATGTAACGCAACTGATCCATACAATCCAAAACTTCAGATGTTGCAATAGAAAGACCTGATGATCGGCAACAATTGACAAAAAGGGCGATGGTATCAAGCATAAAGAGGATTAACTTTCAATATTGTTGATTACAACTTTTGTTTTTTCTAAAACCGGTCCTATTGCTCCCAGACGATATCCTGTTGATATTGTTTCAATAATAACTTGATGGGGCATGTCCGGTCGATGAACTGTTTTTTCTAATTGATGTAATTCCGGATCAAATAGATCGACTTCTGGTTCAATGGCAATTTCCTGAATATTTGCAAAGGACATGAGATTTTTTCGAATATCATTGAAAAAAGGTGAAATTGGCTTTTCTGTTGATACCATTTGGGCGTATTTTTCTTCTATTTCTGGTAATTGATCTTGAATAAATCTAAACAAGTCATCAAGAACAAATTTATCCAAAGCTTTGGACAGAATTTTTTCAGAAGTAAAATATTGTGATTGTGCAGCCGCTTTTTCTTCATGATACTTTTTTCTCAATTGTTCCAAATGAAAATCTACCCGTTCCTGATAAATGTGAAGCGGATCCATTGATTGCCAAGGGCCATTTTTCAGTTGTTTTTCTTCTTTTAAACGGGTTTCTTCTTCAATGTCTTTATAGCTGATGTTTTCAATTTGCTGAACAAACCCCTCAAGCTCTTCAGATAATACATCAGGATAAAAGGCGTAGCGTTTTTTGATGTCTAAAAACGGATTCTTTATAAGCTGAATTTGTTCAGCAATCCAGGAAGCATTCTGCTCCTCCATATTTTGTGGAATTAAACGATCCAGATGTTTTTCAATTTGAATCAAAAAGGTCATACGTTCTTGCAAATCTTTTGGGAATTTATGTTTGATGGATTGCGATGTAATGGATTGATCCTGATGTAATATTTCAAATAACCGGGTAGCAGCAGCACGCGCACGTTCAAAAGGATCAACCATATGCATATGGGTACAACTGGATTTGGTATTTTCAATCATTTGAATGGCTTCTGAGTACTTATACTGAAATTCCAAAACTTTGTCCAATTCATCCTGAATTAATTGACGTTTTTCATCTGTCCAATCTAAAAAATCCTGAAGTAATTGATCAAGAGCCTCTCCTTTTTCTTTAAGTTCTTCACCGAGTTCGTCAATTTCAGAAGCAAATTTTCGTTCCAGTTGTTCACATCTTAATTTCGCCCAATCATAACGCTTTTCAACATATGAATAATTTTTTTCCAGTGTGGGAATATCCATCTGTTCAATGGTTGTTTTGAGATGGTTTGTATTATTTTTAAAGGAATCGATGGTTGTTTTTAATCGTTGAATATCCATTGAATATTGCTGAGTATTGAAGCTGAGAATATTTAAGATATCATCTGTAATGCCCAAATTTTCACGAACGAGCATAACAGCATTATTGATAAAATTTTCCATAAGCTCATCAGTAAGCCCTAAACGCATTTTTAAGGCTTCATCTGTTAATCCCAGCCGGTGCATGAGCATTTCATCTGTCAAACCCATTTGGCGTTTTAATTTTTCTGCCTGCATAGGGGTAAGGTTATCAGTTATGGACGAACCTTGTTGCCTTCCACGAGCGCCTACATTGAAATTTTCAACCATTGGAGATTTCATCCCAAAAGGGCCACTATTTTTTTGGGGACCGGATCGGAATTTGTCGATACCCACACGAGTGGGGTCAATTTTCTTTTCACTAAAATTCATCCTTTCATTTTTATTTCTCGGATATACTTTTAAGCTGCCAAACTGTTCATATTCACCAAAATTACTGGTTTGAATTTCAAAAATTAAATATAAATCTCTGGCAGCATCAATGGAGGATACATAAAACAACGGAAAATTTTCACCTTTTCGCAATCGAATTCTGCTACCCGCAATTTCTCTGTTGGATTTTCCCTCAGTACTTGTAACCCTTACAAATAAAAGGGCAGACTCAAATTTGTCATAAAAACGTTTGAGTTCAAATTTTACCATCACGGCATTTCCATTCCGATTATCATAAAACTGTTTCAACATAATGGAATCTTCATCAATTTCAGCTATTGCCAATTTATTCAGTTTTATTATCATTTGACACATCCTGTTTTTAAATCGTTAAAATGGGAGAAACTGAAAATTTAATATTAGTGTTGATTAACAAATCCCGATGTATAGGTCAAGTTAGAGATCGTTATGCGTTGAGCTTTTCTTTAATCAAAAAATCAGAATCATTTTCTGGCATTTATTTTGCTACTTTTTTAATCATATATTTCTTTTCTTTTAACCCATCAAATGTCTGAATTTATCATGGATAAAAATATTCAAAGTTATTAACTAAAAGTTATTAACTATAATTGATAAAAACAAAAGACAATTAGAAAGCGAAAAGATAAAAAAAATTGTACAATTATCCAATCATCTATATGTTTATCGTGTTCATAGCAGTTTGTTTGCCATGTACAACAACTGCAGAATCCCAGACATCGAAAAATATTAAATCCATTCGATTGATCACTGATCCCTGGCCACCTTTCTACGGACCTACTTTGCCTAAAAATGGTTTTTTCTGTGAAATTGTGCGCCAGGCTTTTAGAGAAGTCGGCTATCAATTAGAGGTTAAATTTACAGACTGGAAAACAGCCAAAACGCTTTCCAAAAAAGGAGAATACGATGGCCTGTTAGGAGCATATTATAACAAAAAACGAGCTCAAAAATACACATATTCCCTGCCTGTTATTTCTGTTAAAACCATTTTTATTGCACAAAAATCTGTCAATGCCAAATATAATGGGGATTTAAATAATCTGAAAAACCTTCGAATCGGAGTGTCAAGAGGTTATATATATACAAGTGAGTTTGATACTGCAACATACCTCAACAAAATTGAAGCCTCTGGTCCAAAGGAATTGATCAATTTTCTCTTCTTAAAAAAAACTGATGTCATCCTCATTTCAGAGCAGGTTGCAAGATATTTATTGTTGCAGCAAACGCGCACAATTCGCCAGACACTTACCACTCTGAGCCCTTCTTTGACACAAAATAAACTTTTTGTGCTGATAACCCAAAAAAACCCTGATCATCATAAAATCGTTTCTGACTTCAACCAGGGGTTAAAAAAACTGGTATTCTCCGGGAAAATGGCGTCATTGTTGCCATAAGATATTGGACAGGTTCGCACAGATATTGTATTTCTAATTATTTTAATTAGTTACTGATTAAATTGAGTTATTGAATATTCTTTTTAACTCTTTAAAAACTTAGACTTATCTTTAATAATTAAAAAATGATCACCATCTTCTTTGATGATTTCAACCATATTTAATTCCTTTAACTTTTTAAATATATTATCAAGTTCAAGTTTTGAGATCACCACAATTTTTTGAATCTTTGAAGAAAGAATGAATAATGGTATCTTTAAGGGAGCGGCACTGTCTTCAGGGTGTGTCATGCAAATAATTTCTAAAATTGAACAAATTTTGGGATAAGAGTATGAAATATCGGTATCAGCAGCAGTATTATGTTCAAATCCTTCATAAAGAATTTTATCTGTTTTGTTTAATCTTTTGATCAAGAGGTTGGTTATGGAAGAAATAATGGGTGGAGATTTTTTTAAAGCTTCTGATAAGACTGTTTTTTGGAGAACAATCACCTCTGTTGATTCTAATGAAACAGCATTCGCAGATCTTTTACTTCCTGCAAGAGCTCCCATTTCTCCGAAAATTTCTCCAGGACCTAACTGATCAATAATAATCTTTTGATTATTGGTGATCTTATAAATGGTTACATATCCTTTTCTGATAAGATACGATTCTTTACTCTCTTCGCCTTCTTTGATAATTAAATGTCCTTTTGGAAACATTTTTGTTTGAAAAGAATTATTGCTATTGTTTGCCATCACACACTCCTTAATCTAAATGAACTTGTAAAAAGGCTATTGATCATTCGAAATAAACGACACTATGGTTCTATTATCGAGCATTTTGAATGCTAATTTATTATTATAAAAAACAATAATTACTTGATAATATATTTTTTTTCAAGACAAATTTCAGCTATCGCGCATAGGTCTAAAAGTTTTGATTTTTTTAAAAGCAGCTGGTGTGAACAAAAAAGCATTGTGTGTATTCATTATTTGAATCCATGGCAATTCATATGTTTCAACGACTGCTAATTCAAATGGACTTTTGTGCACATTTTTTGCCCCTGACATAAATGGTACAAAATTTCTCATTGTCGCCATACCTTGAAATGTTAACCCTGTCATTTCTTCGTCCCGAAAGCTTTCGACCTGTCTTAATTTTCTTTTCCCTAATATTGGAGTCGGAAAGTATTTTGGTAGGGTTTGGTAGGGAATTGGGACTCGATTACCTCGGCCCTTTTGAGAAAGGGTGCGAAATGTAAGTTTTATGATTAACCGGTTCAGAAATTAACATAATAAAACACCCATTTCCCATACCATCTGAATCCATCTCAAAATCATTCATGGGTAAAGGAGGTGTTTCAAAACTTATTTTTTGAATGGATTTTGTTCGGGTATGGTCTGAAGAAATTTGTGCTTCAGGAATAAATCGTAATGATAAATTGGATTGATAAACTTTTAACCAATACCCTTTGTAGGCATCTAAGTATTTCACTTGCCGATAATTGCCCGATTCCCAGTACCACAAAATGGGGTCAATCCATTGGCTATCTGACGTACGATCAGCAACGTCGATAATATCTGATATTGTATACGTTTTTTCTTTTGGAAGAGGGGTTCCATTCATGTCAATGGAATGATTGTCTTCGTCATATAAAATTATCTGAACGTTATTCCAGGCATAACTCGCCTTGTTTGGGCATGCAATCATGTTCCACCCATCTTTTCCATAACCCAATTTTATTTCTACAGGATCTCTTGTCGTAACAGGTACACCGGTAAACGACATAGGAATATCAACGCGGGATAAGATCCAGAATGATTGTCCAGGAAAAATATTCATTTCAGGTGAATACTCTTCGTAAGCACCACTATATGGATTATACGTGCCAATTCGTATGATAGAAGGATCATAGCCTTCACGTAAATTTGCTCCGAATACTCTTCCTGCAAGGGGTGAATAAAACCATTGAACAAGAGATATCATTCGATAATCCAAAGCTGAATCACCTTTTTTTATGGTTAAGGGGCTATCATTTTCCTGTTTACCGACGATAAAGAAGTGTTCATCAGACCAAATGGTTCCACTTAAGGTATTATCTGTAATCAGTGCATTTTTATAACCAAACTTCCATGCATATTGGTATCCAGTAATTAGGTTTGTCAATGCATGGGCTGTTAATGGCGTACTGTTGGATACATGACAAACATCAGATGTCGGTAAAAAATCAATTTCTGTACAGGTATATGGCTGATCGACCACTCGTATTTTCCAGTAGGTTCGATAATGAACATTATCTTCATCACCAAACCCCCCCATCAACATAACCGTTGAGTCCGGAATAATTTCCCCATTCATTGGCTTTACGGCATAAGGCCTATCATTTTCTTTAAACAAAGCATAGGCGACAACATTTTCTGCAAGCTTTATGGTTAGCTCTCTATCATTGCCACTGACATCTTTTGCCCACGAAATAAAATGGTAACCTGGGATGGCGTAAGCTGTTAAGAGTACTTCTTTACCTTCTAAAAATCGATATGAACACTCACTGCTGCAAACATAATCATCGACATAAATGTTACCGCAACCGTTTATAGAAGTGTCGCTACCCTCACAAATGATTGCAACAGTAACTGTGTATTCAGTCGTCATTTGTAATAAAAATGTTTGAAAAGTTGTAAGTCCTTTTGAATCTGAAAGATTAATGGTTATGATACTTGTTCCGGTTTCATGGCTTGAGGGGGTAAACGTAATGGTTAATGGGATTTCTTCATTGCTTCCAGATGGTATTACCATTTCATTTTTGCCACCATTGATCGTAATGTTTTGATTGTTGATCATCGTTTCGTTGTTACTGGTAACCGATACAGTGAGTGGGTCACCATCTGGATCAAACACATTCAGCGTTATTTCCATCGGACTATCAACTCCAAATGTTTGATCTGCAACTGGTGTCATTTCTGGAGGAAGATTTTCTTTGATCTCCTGAGCGGTATAAAGAATTTGTGTCCCACCATAACCAACAACAAACAATTGATCATTATCAGCCCATACACCATATAGTGTATTCGCAGTAATTTTTTCCAATTCATTCCATTCAGATTCGTAAAATACATGAATCCCCCCAGCACCAACAGTGACGAGATTACTATCCCATCCAAAAATATCGTATTGATTATCTGGAAACTGTTTGATTTCTATCCAGTTTGTTTCAGAATACTGAAATAAGAACCCACCTTCACAAGTGATAAAAAAATTATCAGGCCCTTCACCCCATATACTGAAAATGGTTTTATTGTCGTTGTCAAGTGGCCCATTAAAAAGTTTCCATTGATTTCCATCATAATGTTCAATGTGATTATATTCGCCAACGACAAATACCCGATCCTGAGCTGAGCCCCAAATGCTGTTAAATGTAAAATCTTGCCCCATCAGTGGATGAAATTGTTGCTCCCATTCTGAGCCATGAAAAGAAAGAATAACGCCCTGTTCACCTACAGCAAAGAAGGTATTATCAATACCCCAAATATCTTTTAAAGCGGCAGTGGTTCCAGTAACAGGGTATTTAATTTCATTATTTTCAAAAGAAACAATACAGCCGTCATCACCCACAGCAAAAACAGTTGTGTCATTTCCATAAATGCCATGAAAAGAATTCCATCCAGTAAGCGTAAGTGATTTCCAGTTCCCATCTGCATAATGTTTAATTTGATTATATTCGCCCACTGCATAGATATCATCCGTATTTCGTCCCCATATAGCCGTCAAATCACTGGTTTGATCGTTTACAATCGATACCCAGGACGTTTCCGGAATTGTCAATTGATAAGCTGTGCCCAACACACCAACGGCTATGATATGCTGGTTCCAGCCAGAAATGCCAGTTAACCATTGAGGAAAGGTTTGTCCATAATATTCCCACGAATTACCATTTTGATATAAAATGTTTCCACCATTGGTGTCACCACCAACAGCAAATATTAAATTGTCATCAATTCCCCATAAACTTTTGATTGAAGTTTGATCGCTGGTGTTATTACTCTGGTGGATTATTTGCCATTCTGAGCCGTCATAGTGAAGGATAACATGTTCATCTCCCGCTGCATAAACATTATGAATAGCTGTTCCCCAAACACAATGAATTACCGGGCATTTGGGAACGATCATAGGATTAACACTAATGCCATCCCAGAAATAGATAATCCCCATAGAAGACGAGCCCCCTACAAAAAATACAGCGTCTTTCGATGCCCCCCAAATATCATAAAATGCCGAATCACTAATTAATTCTTCATGAATGGGATGCCATAGTTTTCCTTGATTTGTAAAAATGTTAAGCTGTTCTCCAACAGCAAATAAGTGATCCGTATCAGCCCCCCAGATGGCATTCAGTTGAAAAGAGACGAAGCGCGGTTGCCTGTCCCATTTGATACCATTATAAAACAAATATGATCCATTGTCGCCTACAGCATAAACATGAGTGGCATCAAGGGCAAATATGCCTTTTAAATTGTCATCGGTCAGTTGATTCTGGATGACCCAGTTGGAATCAGTATTATGCATAATTAACCCATAGTCGCCAACTGCAATGAACTCATTGTCGGATATAGCTGAAATATCAGACAATGAGTTGCCCTGTGGAAGAGGGTTCTGCCATTGAGCTTGCCATTCATCATCGCTAATGCATAATTGTGCCATTGAAATAGTACCAATGTGATCATTTTCTGCTGAAGGCGCTAATAAGTCAATATTCAGACATTCAAGAGACTCTGTTCGATGATCTTTTACGATAGGAATGGCAATGGTTTTATGACTGATACCCGATTCAAAATGAATGGTCTGAGTGACAGGTATAAAATCTTCAATCGCTAAAGCAGTTCCCTCAACTGTAGAAAATACAACAGTAATGTCACCACTGTCACTATCATTTCTGATTAATTCAATCTGGCCATAATCTTGACTTTCAGATGTATAAAACGAATCAAATGCAAATTCTACAGTTCCAGGTTCATTGTCATGGATAATCATTGTATAAGATGCGGATTGCCAGCCCGACGCTGTCAAAGTAATTTGTATCGTTTGACTACCATCCCTGGTGAGATCATCCAGAATTGTCATGGGTAATGGTATAATTTTCTGACCTGCCAGGGCAGTAATTGCGGTGGGCACTGATATCTCTGTTGGATTAGTGTTTGTGATAGTTATGGTAAATGGTGTTTCTGAAATGCCGGAAAGGGTAATCCAGCTTTCAATGAGTGGATTTGGGGTACATTCACGTTCTTCATGAGAACCATCTATCGATAATATTTTTTGTTCATTATCGATAATCCATATGGTTTTTGTAATATGTTCAGCCCATCCTGGTACCATTGCGCCTATAATAACAGGTTTTGAGCCATCCAACCATTCATCATCAACAGGAGATATATAAAAATTGACTGTTGTATACCCTATCGGCAGTTGAACTGTTTCCGGAGACTGTAATTGTTCTGGTTGTAAATTGATTATCCAGATGTCCATAGTTTCAACAGCAGGTTTCTGTAATGTAATGGTGCATTCGGTTAATGGGGTTGATTCGTTAATCTCTGATGGTACTTGAAGGCTTAAATGGCCATCGTTAGTATCCATAACTTGAATATAGTGTACATCTCTGTGATATCCTTTAGCCATCGCATAAAGACCAGTCCATTTAGCACCATCACTGGTATTGTCAGCAGGGATTTGTACAAAAAAACTAACAGATTGAGCATTCGCAGCTATGGTTACTGGCGAATTCAAGAATGCTTCATGAATGGGTACTGCCTGTAAGTAAATATCTAAATCAGTGAGCAATGTCTTTTCTGGAAAAATACGAACACTGGCTTCTTTTTTTTCACCTTCGGAAATCTCTTGAGGAGATTGTAATTGCAAAGGCTTTGCATATTTTAAGATACTGCCATCTTTTCCAGCAATGATCAGACTTGTATCTGATTCTTTCCAAAATGCGGTTAATGCTGAACTTGTATGCAAACGAATCTTACTCCAGATTGGGACAGTGTAAATAAGCAAGTTTCCCTCAGAATCGCAGGCAATGGCATGATCAGAAAATCCAACAACATCATTTAATTGAGGATATAACTCATTGGCGGCTCGAATTTTTTTCCAGGATGGTTCCTGATATTCAAAAGCCACGCCAGATTCTCCAACAGTATATAGAGTAGACGAGTCTGGATCACCCCAAACTGCCAGCAATTTTTGTTGATCACTGCTACCTGTTCGTATAATGGACCACTCGTTACCATCCAATTGAAGAATGACCCCTCCTTCTCCAACGGCAACAATATCTTGCCCGGATGCAGATAAATCATATAAAGAAAAAGGGGTTGGCGATAACATTTGCGACCATTCGATTCCATCGTAAGTGATAATAGTACCGTCTGAGCCGACTGCAAATAGTCGATTGGTTTGATTTCCCCAAATGGCGTTTAAATCATTGCTTACAGGAGAAGTGACCTGTTGCCATATATACCCATTATAAAATAAAATCGTTCCCCCATTTCCAACGGCATAGACATGATTATTTGAAAAGCCAAATACATCGTTTAATTGGACATCGGGAATGCCTTCTGCGATTGACCAGTAAAATCCTTCAGTATAAAAGATTGCGCCATTATTACCAACGGCAAAGACAAAACGATCTGTACCCCAGACAGCATTTAAGTTTTCTTTAAGGGGATCATTCAATTGTCGCCATGAAAGCCCATTGCTTTGATAAATATTACCGGATTCCCCTGCAATAGATATATCAAAAATCGAGGTTCCACATATGGCTGAAAGTTTTTCTGTAGGACCACTCGGATAGGGAGTCCATTGCATATCTTTGAATTGTCCGATACTGACAACCGTATTATCAGTGCTGTCCAAAAGACCGATAATAGTTCTGTTGTTATTTCCCCAGATACGTTGAATAGGCGCCGTCGGTGTTGTTTGAGTATTCCATTGATAACCATTAAATGAAGCCATAGTACCTTTATTATCAGAAGTACCACCACAAACGTAGACATTCGTGTTTGAGTTTCCCCAAACATCCTTATAACAAACCCCAGGTTGCTTATGCATTGTTTCCCATCGATTTTCATAAAGGTGATGCATATAACAATGATCAATAATACCATAACTATCCTCAGAGGGTTGGGGGATGCCCCCGACGGCAAAGATAAAGTATTCTGAGTTTCCCCATATGCGGTATATATTGGGATCGGCTAATCGACCTTGTTTGATTAATTTCCACTCAGCTGTTTCAGTGGATCGTTGAATAATGGTGTGTCCCAATCCACCAGCAACCATAAAACCAGATTCTGTTCCCCAAAGTGCAAATAAATCACGATCTGTAGGTGTTGGAACAGGTTTAAATGAGGTGCCATCAAAATGAAGAATCAATCCATTATTACCAGCAACATAAACATTGTTGGCAGAGGTTCCCCAAATGGCATTTAAATCAAGGCTTGTATGAGTGGGGATATTTTGTTCACCCATCTGACTGTTTTGGTAATAAACCAGTACTAATCCTTTCGAACAGGCTGCCCATAATGTGCCATCAGGGCATTGCCACAAATCATTTACAATTGTTTTTGGGAAATATGGTGATTGAAATTGAAATGTTTGTTCATCATCCAAAATAGTGATGATTGCCTGAGATGGCGAGGTCAACGTTATACCAGCACCGGTACTCGTCAGCACAAAGGTAAAATATTCAAAAAGTTCTGGCAGGTCATTATCGATTAGGGGAATTGCAATTTTTTTGATTATTTCATCACTGCTAAATGTCAATTTGCCAGAAACAGGGCTGTAATCATCACCAGCGATAGCCGTTCCTTCAATTAATTGATAATTAAATGATAATTCGCCAGATGTTTCTGATTTACGCTCAACAAGAACAACAACGTTTGAATCTTTTTCATTGATCACATAGTGATCTGATGACAGACATAGTTCATGGGAAATCGTGTCTTTTAAAGCATGGGATTGTGCATACACTGCTGAAAACAGAATTCCCAAAATAATAATTATTGTATTTTTCATACTTTTTTTTGTATCATTTCATCGCCAATTGTTTTTTAAGAGCTTTTATTTCCATTTTCATCCGATAGTTTTTTTCACGTTCTGCTTCAGCTTTTTTTTCTGCATCCCTGACTTTTTTTCGTTCAATTTCAAGTCTTTTATCTGCATCCTCAGCTCTTTTTCGTTCAGCCGCAGCTTTTTTTCGTTCAGCCTCAGCTTTTCTTTGTTCAACTGCAGCTTTTTTTCGTTCAGCCTCAGCTTTTCTTTGTTCAACTGCAGCTTTTTTTCGTTCAGCCTCAGCTCTTTTTCGTTCAGCCGCAGCTTTTTTTCGTTCAGCTTTCGCTTTTTTTTGTTCCTTTTGAAAATCAATCTGAACAAATTTTTGATACACTCTGTCCTGAACAAGTTGCCTGTCTGATGGGCGATTATATAAGTCCTCCAATCTGAATTGAAAATGTTTCAATACTCTTGATTTTATGATACCATATCGATTGGGTTTTAATGGTTTATACAGCCCTTTTGAATTCAAATAATAAAAAGCTGTTTCATCACCTAATCTATCCAAAATGTAATACTCTCTAACACCAAAAGTTTCATATTCATGTTTTTTAACAACTGTATCCCTTTTAATGTCATTTTTTGTTGAATCAGATAAGAATTCAAAGCAAATATCAAAGCATCCTTTATAAGATCTATCAAGAGGTGGCATCTGTTCAGGATTATCTTTATGAATAAATGCCAGATCAGGCTTACGAATAGTTACTTTATCTCCAACTCTTAACCTGAACCCAATTTCAAGCCCAATCATATCACCTTCTTTGAATGTTTCATTATATTGAGAGATCAGTCTGTGAAACCAGGTGTACAAATCAAAACCTTCTTTATCTGACACGGGTTTTTCCTCCAATATACCATTGTTCCATTCTAAAGCGACATCCGCTTCTGTATAATATTTCAGCCAATATTCTTCTTCTGAAACACGCAATCCATCGTATGTATTGTTTGGTGGTAAAGGTATGATTTCTTTGGAATGATCATCTGCATAATTGTTGTTGAAAAGGTAAGGATGACCATACGATTGATGGTGTTGTGTTTGAATGGCGGCTTCCATAAGTCCTCCTTCTCGTTAAACTGAGAGATAAAAAATTGAATTGTAATTTATGATGGAGATTATGTCAAGGACTGGATAAGATACTATAACTTGATGTTCAATTTATTATATTATAAGTAGGCGATCACAAGTTTTCGGGTATACAGAAGTTTTATCATATGTGTAACAAAAGAATTGCAATCAAGCTAAAAGGTACGATCTCGGCAATTGCAAGAACAGCGTAGGGCTAAAGCCCAACGCTGAATTGAGAAAGGACGCTAAAGCGCCCTCAATACCCAAAAGCATATTATCAATTAATTGTTTGTTTATTTCAACATTGATGAAAGCCATTGTGTTATAAATTCAGTGTTTATGTTACCTGAGGGCGCTTTAGCGTCCTTTCTCAATTCAGCGTTGGGCTTTAGCCCTACGCTGTTCTTGCAATTGCCGAGATCGTACCTTTTTATTTGACGATTTTTTTTGTCATACCCGGCGAATCCTTTTTTATACCCGAAAACTTATGACCGCTTACTTAGTAAGCTACTGCAGCTACCAGGAAACGCATCATAGCATAGTGTTTCAATAATCGCTATTCACTTTTTGGCCATTTACACCGAATATAATATAATATGTGAGGCAGCCAAGTTAAAAACGAAAATTAAGTGCATAGTTGTATTGATCAATTTTGTGGTTAAAAAGCTTACCATAGAAAGCCTTATAATTATGCACATAATTTTCGCTTTTAACTTGGCCGCCTCACATATAATAAATATTTTTAAAATACCGGGAGACAATCAAATGAAAAAATTGCCATATTTATTAATTGGTTTATTACTAATTTCGAGCATTTCATATGCTGAAACTGTCAGTACAACACGTGCTGCGGCAGTTGCCACAAATTGGTATCAACATTTTAATCCGCAACAATTGCCAGTTTCAAGAACGCGTGATCGCGTTTCTTTGATCGAAAATATTCAGACTGAAGCGTATAATAATCATGAAACATTTTATATTATCAATATGACAACCGGTGGATTTGTGCTTGTTTCAGCTGAAGATGCCATTGTTCCCATTTTGGGATATTCGTTTGATACAGAAATAGATCAGGCAACCATTAATCCGGCAGCGCGACAATGGTTGGATTATTACTCAAAACAGATTGCAGATGCTGTTGCCTCAGGACTTACAAATGCGCAAACCATTGATGAATGGAAAATTGTTGAATATAACGCATTTTCGACAGAAACTGCGGCATTAAGTGCACCTGCAATGCCGCCATTATTATCCACTGAGTGGAATCAGTCTCCCCGATACAATAATTTAACACCAGATGATACGCCAACTGGATGCGTTGCAACAGCAATGGCTCAGATTATGAAATATTATAACTATCCGGAATATGGCGTGGGCGAGCATACTTATAACCATGATGTATATGGCGATTTATCAGCTAATTTCAATACTCACTATGATTGGACAAAAATGCCAGACGTCTTATCTTCATCCTCCAGTGCAGAAGAAATCTCTGCTGTAGCCACTCTGATGTATCATTGTGGTGTTTCAGTCAACATGTATTATGAGACAGGCGGATCAGGCGCATCATCTCAACAAGTACCTTTATCACTTCATGAATTTTTTGGATATTCTGCTTCAGGCATATATAAGAATAAAGATGATTACACAGATCAGGAATGGACCAATATGCTGATTGAAGAGTTGAATGCATTTCGACCGCTTCATTATAGTGGCAGAGATAGTAATGGGGATAATGGTCATGCCTTTGTTTGTGATGGGTATCAGGGAACTGATTATTTTCATTTCAACTGGGGATGGGGCGGTGCTAATGATGGTTATTATCGTTTGACCCTCTTAGATCCAGGAACATCCGATTTCAGTTATGGTCAGGGTGCTGTTTTTGGCGTTGAACCAGAAAAAATGTATGAACGTATTGCCATTGTTTCAGACGATTTTGAAAATACTTTCCCTTCAACCGGATGGTCCCAAGAAATTGTTACCGCAGGCAGCCCTTCTCCTGAATGGTCTCAAGTGTCAACCGGAACCAATCCAACTTGTGCGCCAGCAGATGGAAGCAAGATGCTTCAATTCAATTCAAACGCTGCGCCTGATACTTCAGAAGCCAGATTACGATTACCATCGGTTGATTTATCCACTATAAATTATCCCCGACTGACATTTATGATGTATCATGAAGATTCAAATTCATCGAAAACAACTGAAGGGGTTCATGTTCAACTATCAGAAGATGGGGTGAATTGGACAGATCTTCGATTTTTTCCACGATACATCATGACAACCGGTTGGCAAACCTATCGTATTGATCTGACATATTATTCAGGAAAAACAATATATATTGGATTTTTAGGGCATAGTGCTCTGGGAAGCAATATATATATAGACAAAATTGATATAAACTACGCCGGGCCAACCAGTGGCATGATTTCAGAAACACTTATATCATATGCGGGTGCAAGTATTTCCTTTACAGATGACTCCTTTAACGCAAGTTCATATGTGTGGGATTTTGGTGACATGACAACATCTTCAACGCAAAATGCCACACATATTTATTCCAATCCAGGTCTTTATACAGTGACACATGCAATTGATGGCGGATCATCCTCCACAGATAGCGTCATTCAAATTTTACCTGTTATTGTTCCATCTTATTTACCTGAAGATGGCGGAAATTTTGAAAGTAATTTTTTACATTTTGGTACACAACTACTTGACGGTAATACCAATTTGTGGGAATTGGGACAACCTGGCAATACCATTTCAAATACAGCATCAGGTGTAAATGTATGGAAAACTGATTTAGACAGCAATCTTATTGAAGATTATCAAATCTGTGCGTTGTATTCACCAGAATTTGATTTGTCCGCAACAGGGAGCTATTTTGTTTCATTTAAATATCGTATGGAGATCGTCTATGGAAATTGTCCTGGCGCTGCATGGATGGAATATTCAACCGATCAGGGAAAAACATGGCAACGTCTAGGATCGAATACTGGAAACCCTGATGGAACTGAGAACTGGTATAACACAGATGGAAACGCTATTGCTCCTGATGGCATTTGCTGGTGGCATACCAAAACAGAATATACAGAGGCCAGATATAATCTTGACGCATTTCGCGGTGAATCCCATTTAGCCTTCAGACTTATTTATCAGGTCGCTTCCGGATGGTCAGACGATGGATACAATATTGATGGTTTTGCTGTTGATGATTTCAGTCTTGAATTTGAAGGCCCAACAGCAGATTTTTCAGCAGGCTCATTTTCATATGCTGGAAAAACGATCACTTTTACAGATCAATCCACATTCCCGGAAAATTGGTCGTGGAATTTTGGTGATAGTTCAACATCAACAGATCAAAATCCCACACATGCCTATACAAATCCTGGCCAATATACAGTAACACTTTCAATCAATAACAACACATCTACCACTACAAAAAGCATTATCATTTTACCAGTCATTACGCCATCGTTTTTACCTGAAGATGGTGGTGATTTTGAAAACGATTCGTTGAATTTTATTACTGAAAATATTGAAGGCACAATCAATTTATGGGAACGAGGGGTGCCATCCAATGAAATTGCAACCGCAGCATCAGGGACAAGTGTTTGGAAAACTGACCTGGATTCTGACATACAGAAAGATAATTATGTTTGCGCTTTATACACCCCAGGTTTTGATCTCTCAGCAACAGGCAGTTATTATCTAAAATTCAATTATCGAATGGAAATATATTATAGTGATGCGCCAGGAGCCGCCTGGCTGGAATACTCAATTGATAAGGGAGATACCTGGCAACGATTAGGTGCAGATACAGGTAATCCTACCGGTACAGAAAACTGGTATAATAGAAACAATAGCAATGTTGCCCCTGATGGTCTTTGTTGGTGGCATACCAAATCTGAATATACACAGGCTATTTATAATTTAAGTGATTTTTTGGGGACATCAGCCATTAGTTTCAGATTTATATATGAAGTTGAAGGATATTGGTCTGCAATAGGTTACGAAATCGATGGTTTTGCTATTGATGATTTTTCAATAGAATATGTTCCACCAAGTGCTGATTTTCAAACATCAATACCAGTATATTATTCTGAGGTTCCCATTTCTTTTCTTGATCAGTCAACTTTTCCAAATAGCTGGGTATGGGATTTTGGTGACAACACATCATCAACCAGTCAAAATGCGACGCATACTTTTAGTGAACCTGGTGTATACTCCATAACACTCTCCATTAATAATAATACGTCAACAATAACCAAACAGATTACTGTTTTACCAACAATTAAACCATCATATACAACAAGTGAAGGCGGAGATTTTGAAAGTAACGAACTTCATTTTTTATCATCTGTCATTGATGGTGATATTAATCTTTGGGAACGTGGCTCGCCATCAAATATAATTTCAGATACAGCATCGGGGGCAACTGTATGGAAAACTGATCTTGATGGAAATATTCAACAAGGAACTTATACCTGTGTGTTATATACACCCAATTTTGATTTTTCAAGGAGTGGGGATTATTATCTAAAATTTAAATATCGTATACATATGCAATATTATAATGCTCCTGGCGCAGCATGGATGGATTATTCAACAGACTTGGGTGAAACCTGGCAACGATTGGGTTCTGATACCGGAAATCCAACTGATACACAAAACTGGTATGATGAAACCAGAAGTGTTATTTCACCTGATGGTATTTGCTGGTGGGTAACTAAATCTTCATATATTCAGGCTATTTATAATTTATCTGAATTTGCAGGAACTGCAAATCTATCCTTCAGATTTGTATTTAAGGTTCAAAATGGCTTTACAGGCGCATATGAGATTGACGGCTGGTCGATTGATGATTTTGAAATAGAATATCAAACCAATGCTCCAACAATTACACCACTTATTCCAGATCAAATCATAACAGAAGATTCAAATTTTAGTCCCATTACGCTTGATAATTATGTTACAGACGCCAACCATTCATTATCTGAAATAACCTGGACGACAACAGGACAAAATAATTTATCGGTTAATATTGATAGCAATCGTATTGCAACAATAACTATTAATAACCAAGGGTGGAGCGGACATGAAACAATTATATTTACAGCAACAGACCCTGAAGGAATGACCGATAGCGATATCACTATTTTTATAGTTACTGCTGTGAATGATCCTCCTGTTATTTCAGATATCCCCGATCAAAGCATTTCCGAAGGTCAATCTTTTACAGCTATTCAATTGGATAATTATCTTTCTGATGAAGATAATTCCATTACTGAAATTGT